>Ga0265322_10000036_pt1 | contig 79374 bp, 83 predicted proteins | sample 41222metaG_FD_193584 | JGI IMG/M metagenome (GOLD analysis project Ga0265322, IMG submission 193584) | Rhizosphere microbial communities from Carex aquatilis grown in University of Washington, Seatle, WA, United States - 4-12-22 metaG | ecosystem: Host-associated > Plants > Roots > Rhizosphere...
GAAAGAGAAGATACACCAAGAAGGCGCTCAGAATTACCAAAGCTACTAACGATAGATTCTTGATGTTTCCTTTAAACATTTTCCCTCATATTCCCCAATCACGGGAGTACCGGAAATCGATGTTGACGGTGCGGTGGGAAATTTTCGCAATCACCGGCGGCCGGCGCTTGAACTGATTCCGCTGTATCATCCGCTTAACTTTTTCGATGAAATGCGGTTCAAATCCACGCTCCGTTAATTCTTCATCGGTGCGCCGCTCATCGACCATATAATAGAGAAGCTGATCGACTAATTTATACGAAAACCCAAGTTCGCCTTCATCCGTTTGTCCAGCCCAGAGATCGGCAGTCGGTTTTTTTTCGACAATTTTTTTCGGGACACCGACCGCTTCCGCCAATTGCCAGATCTGCGACTTATATAAATCGCCGATCGGATTGATGGCGCATGCCGTATCGCCGAATTGCGTACCGTAGCCGAGCAGAATTTCCGTTTTATTACTCGTGCCGACGACAAGTCCTTTTTCCCGTGCCGACAAATCATACAACACGATCATTCTTGCCCGCGCCATAATATTTCCCTTGCGGACATTGTCAAGTCCGCTGTTTGAGGCAAGATAGCCGTCAACTATTTTGCTGATATCAATCAGCTCGTGACGGATACCGAGATCCTTCACGACAAGCATCGCATCGGCGGCGCTTTCGGGACTGCTTGTCTGGTACGGCATGAGAACCGCGAGAACGTTTTCTTTTCCGAGAGCTTCCGCCGCAAGATACATAACCAGAGCGGAGTCGACGCCGCCGGAAAGCCCAACAACTCCTGTATCGAATCCCGCATTCTTCGTTTCATCACGAATAAAATTGACGAGCAGTTTGCGGGCAATTTCAGTATCAAGTTTGAGGCCGGCAATACCGGTTGATGAAGTTTCCATACATTGAAGATAATGAAAAGGAAACGGCAATTCAACTTTCAAATATTGTCTTATCCCCCATATTTCACTATTGGGTAGCGCCTCAATTTGACCTGCGTTGAGATTGCTTCGGCACTACGTGCCTTGCAAAGACGACTTTTTGCTTCGAATATTTCAAACTGACTCACCACCCGCTCTTGACTTTCCTTCCAAACTTTGATACTATTCATATATATAATTCCTCATTTAATAGTATTTATCCGGAGATGTTATGAAATCGATTGGTATCATTCTGTCACTTATGATTTTTTCGGTCATGATGTATGCGGGCGACTCCGCCCCGATCGGGAAAAACCTCGGCAAAGTTTATCCGAACATCGGCGATAACGAACCGACGGTCGTCCTGATCTATTTAAAAGATAAAGGAACTCACCAGCGCGGTGTCATGGATGCACCGGCACTTCTTTCAAAAAAATCGATTGCCCGCCGGTTGCGCTTCCGTTCTCCGGAAAATGTTATCGATGAATCCGATTACCCGCTCGAACGTTCATACGTTCAAACGATTGCGGGTCAAGTTATCAATGTGAGAAATGAACTGAAATGGTTCAATGCCGTCAGCGTTACGGCAACAAAACCGCAGATCGAGGCTTTGCGCCGACTTCCTTTCGTAAAAGAAATCGATCTGGTAAACCGCTGGAAGAAGACACAAAACGAAACGACACAACCGTTCATCAAACAGGTCCAAGCACCGGCCCAGCCAAAAGGCGTCGCTACCTTAAATTACGGATCATCTTTTGCGCAAGACAATCTCGAAAAAATCCCGGCAGTTCACGACCTCGGCATTTACGGACAAGGCGTTACAATTTGCATGATGGATAACGGCGTTCGTAATCCGTATCATCAGGTATTCGATTCGATGCACATCATCGCGACACATGATTTTGTCGATCATAAAACAAGCGTCATACCGAACGATGCCAACACCGGTTTCGGATCGCACGGCGTTTGGACGCTTTCTATCATCGGTGGTTACCGGCCCGGTTCATTGATCGGACCGGCGTTCAAATCGAATTTCCTTCTCGCACGGACTGAAAACGATTCCAGTGAAACTCCGATCGAAGAAGACAACTGGGTTGCAGCTCTGCAATGGGCGGACAGTATCGGTGTCGACGTCACGAGCACATCGCTTGGCTACCTCGGATTCGATGCACCGTATACAAGTTTAACGGCAGCGGATATGAACGGACATACGGCAATTATCTCCATCGCCGCAGCACATGGCGCCGCACTCGGTATCGTCGTTGTCAACGCCGCAGGAAACAGTGGTCCCGGCGACGGCATCACTAATACGCTAATTGCTCCTGCCGATGCAGATAGCATCCTCACTGCCGGCGCTGTCGATGTTAACGGTAATCGTGCAAGTTTCAGTTCCGTCGGACCAACGACAGACATTCCAGCCCGCATCAAGCCGGACGTGATGGCATGGGGTGTGGGTAATTACATTGCAAGTTCGGTCGATACGGTAAACTATACATCGGGAAGCGGAACATCATTTGCCACTCCACTCACAGCCGGGGTCGCCGCACTCATCCGCTCCGCAAATCCGGGACTTACGCCGCTTCAGGTTCAGCAGGCAATGAAACAAACCGCCAATAACTCTGCATCACCGAACAATTTATATGGTTGGGGTATTGTCAATGCCGACAGCGCACTGAAATATTTCGGTGTGACATCGCTCGGGCCCGGAAGCATCAGCGGAACGGCGTTCAACGACGTCAACGGCAACGGGGTACTCGATGCCGGTGAGACACCGCTGTCCGGAATACGAATACGCCTGTCAGGAATAGTGACTGACTCAATATTAACCGATGGTTCCGGCAATTTTACCTTCAGCAATCTTCCGATCGATACCTATTATTCATTAAGCCAGCAGACCCAAGGCGGTTGGTACACGACTACCGGCTCCCGCAGAATATTACTCATTCATCCTTCCGATACCACCGCAATAAATTTCGGAAGTTTTCAGAACGGTATCATCAGCGGTCATCTCTATAATGATGTGAATAAGAACGGCATTTTCGACGCGGGCGATTCGGTACTGGCTCATTGGACAGTTCGTTTATCGGGTTCTGCCACGCAATCAGTTCTCACCGACTCGACCGGCTGGTATGCATTTCCGAATTTATCTGCCGGAACGTACACGGTAAGCGAAAGCGTACAGGTCAACTGGGCTCAATCCTATCCGCCGGGTAACGGAACATATTCCGTTACGATACGAAGCGGGCTTGACACAAGCGGGCTGATATTTTTGAATTTTTATGATGCTCAATTCAACTATCCCCTTGCCGCAGGATGGAATTTATTGTCGTTGCCGCAGATCCCTGCCAGTCGTCTGAAATCAGATATCTATCCATCTGCCAAATCACAGGCGTTCATTTACAATCATGCATATACGACGATCGATACGATTCCGAACGGCATCGGCTACTGGCTGAAGTTTGCAAATCCGCAAAACATTTTAATTCTCGGGACGCAAAGAACCGCCGATACCATCGGCGTCGTTACCGGATGGAATATGATCGGCTCGCTTTCGGCGCCGTTTGCCGTTTCATCGATCGGACAAAATCCGGCGGGAAACGTTTCTTCCAATTATTTTCTCTACAACGGTGCGTACGTTATTGCCGATTCACTGCGACCGCACACCGGTTATTGGGTGAAAGCAAAAAACCCGGGACAGTTGTATGTGAATTCTTCCGGCGGGCATGCATTGCCTCTCACGGCCCAGACGACAAATCCTGCCCAACTGAACCAGATAACATTTACCGATGCCGGAAAACGACAGCAAACGTTGTACATCACACAAGATCCGTCGTTAAAAAATGAACGTGATCAATATGAACTTCCGCCGCTTCCCCCGGATGGCGGATTCGATGTGCGGTTCGCGAACGGAAGCTTGTTGAACATTGCATCGGGAATAGAAGACGCACAAATACTTATTTCTTCTCCGGTATTCCCGATGAGCGTAAAGTGGAAAATTGTCGATGCGGAAGGTTCGGCACTGCAGATCGACGGAAAAGAAATAGCACTGCACGGAAACGGTTCGGCAACGCTGGCACATGCATCCGATATCCGGCTGGCACCGTCAAGCGCTTCGGGAAAACTGATTCCGAAAACATTCGCGCTTGAACAAAACTATCCTAATCCGTTCAATCCGTCGACAACATTGACGATCGACCTGAGCGGACCGGGATTCGTTTCACTGAAAATTTATGATGTGTTGGGACGGGAGATAACAACGCTCGTCAACGGAACAAAAGCGCCGGGAGTGTACACGTTGCGGTGGAATGCCAATGAAGTTCCGTCCGGTTTATATTTTGCGCGGATGACGGTGACGAACGCCTCCGGCAAACAGGTTTACACCGCGACGCAGAAAGTTGTGTTGGTGAAGTAAGATGATGTGATACGAAGGTCGGTCGTTTGACCGGCCTTTGTTTATTTCTTTAACTTATCCTTAAAAATCTTTTCGAATTTTTCCACTTTCGGCTGAATCACGAGCCGGCAGTATGGCTGACTGCCATGCTGGTTGTAATAATTCTGATGATAATCTTCCGCCTTGTAAAAATTCGTATACGGGGTGATTTCCGTTACGATCGGCGATGAATAAATACCGGCAGAATCCAATTCCTTTTTGTACTGTTCGGCAATTTTTTTCTGTTCTTCATTATGATAGAAAATAGCGGAACGATACTGCGTCCCCTCATCGTCCCCCTGCCGGTTCAGTGTCGTCGGATCGTGCATCCGCCAGAATACTTTCAGGAGATCATCGAACGAAACCTGTTTCGGGTCGTAGATGATCTGCGACGTTTCTGCATGACCCGTCGTTCCGGTACACACGTCTTCGTACGAAGGATTTTTTACCGTGCCGCCGGCGTATCCCGAAACAACCGATTGCACACCTTTCAGATTTTGAAATATGGCTTCCGTGCACCAGAAGCACCCCATTGCCAGTGTCGCCGTATCGAGCGATGATGAAGACATAGTCTGCTGTTCAGGTTGTTGTGGTGATGACTGTTTTTCCTGTTGTGCACATGATGTGCAGAGGACAATAACGATGAGAATAGGAACGATCCACGTGAATAATGCTGTTTTCATATTCTATAATACTGTTTCTTAGGAAATGTTCAAAACACATTTGTGATGGTAGAACAATCCTGCCGTTGTGGAAGTTCCGTATTTGAATTTCTACAGGAAGACTTGTACATTCTTGAAATAACAAAATAAAAAGGAAACACGATCATGCAAAAACCTCTACTCGTTCTTACAATATGTATCATTCTTTTACTCTCTGCCGGAAACGCCGACAGCCAATGGGTCAAGACCGGTTTTCCCGATTCGCTGGGATGGGTCCGTGCTTTGGCAGTGGATAATGGAATCCTGTTTGCGGGGACATGGGGGTACGGCATTCACCGCTCGACCGACGGCGGGGCAACATGGGAAGACGCTAACAACGGCTTGGGCACATTCTATACTTCGTGGGTATACGACATCATTTCGGCGACTTCGACCGGCGGGGGAACCTGCCTGTATGCCGGATTTGAATACGGCGGTATCTATCGCTCCATTGATGATGGAAATAGGTGGGAGCCGGTAAATTCCGGCTTGCACCTTGATATAAATATTCTCGCGTTGTGCTCGGCAGGCACCACACTGCTGAGCTGTGTAGCACAGGAGCCGGGACAGGATGGAGTGTACCGCTCGGTGAATGACGGGGGAAACTGGGCGATCCAAAACAGCGGGTTTACCGTCGAGGCAGATTCCAATGTGTATTCGTTCGGCGTCAGTCCGCCGGGCAACGCTCCGGGGTCGAAATTTTTCGCAGGTACTGCCGGCGGCGTCTTTTTGTCGACCTCCGATGGAGTCGGCTGGACGCCGGCCAGTACCGGTTTGCCTGCCGGTGAAGCAAGTGCTATCGGCGTTACATCCGGATTCGGCGGTACTAATCTTTTTACCAGCATCGTGTACGGCGGCGTATTTCGTTCAACGAACGACGGCTCCACATGGACCGAAGCCGACTACGGTTTCTCTGACCTTTCAGGTATTGATGTGTCCGCGTTTGCCGCGAGCCCGGCAAGCCCAAATATTTTTGCCGCAACCTCGACAGGAGTATATGTTTCAACGAACAACGGAGCAAGATGGTGGGAGACCGGACGGGAACTCGGTACGGCAGGAGTTTGGCCATGGCATCTCGCCATCCTGGGAGATTATCTTTTTACCGGAGGTTACCAGGGAGGCGGAATCTGGAAATATTCCACGGTGACCGATACCGGCTGGACAGTTCAGGTAAGCGGCACTGCCGACACACTCCAAACAGTCAAAGCGGTCGATAATAATATTGTCTGGACTGCCGGTACAAGCGGCGGAGTATTTCGCACAACCAACGGCGGCTCGACATGGGACTCGGTTGGCCGCGGAGCAATCGGTACTGCAACGATCTTAACCATGGATGCACTCGACGCAAACACCGCATTTGTCGCTCCTTATTCAGCCTCTGCCGGAACCATTTATAGAACAACAAACGGCGGAGCAATTTGGACAAACGTTTTCAGTCAAACCGGTGGTATCATCGCGGGCATCAGGATGAAATCTTCCACGGAAGGATACGCTGTCGGCATCCCTGTCGCCGGCAAATGGACTGTCATTAAAACGACCAACGGCGGAAGCAACTGGACGCACCTTCCGAACGAACCGCCGCAGGTTGGTGATGAATCCGCAACACTTGGTATCGACCTGACCGGCAACACGCTTTCGTTCGGGACAGACAATGGAAAAATTTATCGCTCGACCGATCTCGGAACCACGTGGACGTCCGACTCGATATCGGGAAACTCCGTGAATGCACTTCATTTTAATTCCTCATCAACCGGTCTCGCCGGTTTTGACAACGGTATAACTGACCGATCGACAAACAGCGGTGTTTCATGGGACTCCGGCGGCACGGCCGGGAGCGGTGCTGTGAATTGTATTTCCGGCCTGGCCAACGAATATTGGGCAATCATCGGAAGCAGTATTTCCTATACACATGATACCGGCAAGACATGGACATACGCGACACCGGGTTTTCACGGGATCATTCCATTGCAAGCAGTGAGTTTCACATCCGCGGCATCGGCGGTCAATGGATGGGCAGTCGGACAAAGCGGGACCATCTTACATTATAAACGTCAGGTGACAGGTGTATTACCCGGCGGCCAATCGTTACCGACATCATTCAAACTCGAACAAAATTATCCGAACCCGTTCAATCCGATAACCAGAATCCAATACGAACTTCCAACAACAGAACATGTTGTTCTTGCAATTTATGATCTTCTCGGTCGAAATGTATTGACCATCGTGAATCAAAAACAGAATGCCGGAATTCATTTTGCAAATGTTGACGGAACACATCTCTCCAGCGGTGTCTATTTTTGCAGAATGCAAGCGGGTAATTTCAACGATACAAAAAAAATCGTTCTGCTGAAATGATTCATCGTAATGGGAACGTATCATCCGATTCGGTCGTTTAATATCTTAATGCCAATAGCATGAAAGGATCAATATATAATGACTGCGTTTGATAGTACGGACATGAATAAGAAACCAATAGCCAATCTTCTGATACGGATGATTGTCGGCTGTGTGTTTCTTTCCGAAGGTATTCAAAAATTTCTTTTTGTCGATGCACAGGGAGTCGGCCGGTTCATCAAAATCGGAATCCCGGCGCCGGAAATCATGGCGCCGTTCGTCGGCGTTGTGGAGATCGTTTGCGGACTGCTCGTTCTCGCCGGTTTGTTCACGCGGCTTGCCGCTATCCCGCTCATTATCGATATGCTCGTTGCAATCTCGACAACGAAAATTCCGATGCTGATGGACAAAGGATTTTGGGCAATGGCACATGAAGCACGAACGGATTGGTCGATGCTGTTAGGATCGCTTTTCCTTATCATTGCCGGTGGAGGACGCTGGTCGTTGGATTTCTTCTTTTCGCGAAACGGGGTAAACCAAGTCGACAAGGAAACGTAACTCAATGTGAAACAATTTTCTAACTACCGAAATTAACATTATCACGGAAGCAATCGGTTATTCTCCCACTAAAAATAAAAAAGCCCCGACGTTCCCTACTCATCGGGGCCTCTACGTAGGCACTAATCCACCTCTTCGCCTACAAGATTTATGCTTTCATTTCTTTTAACGACTGCCGGAGGATATTTGTTCCCTCATCGATCTCATGTTTCTGGATCGTGAGCGGCGGACGGAAACGCATCGAGCGTTCGCCGCTGCCGAGTATGACGAGGCCGCGATCGAATGCTTTCTTCCGCAGATCGTTCCGTTCGGCACCGTTCCGCATATCGAATGCACAGAACAATCCTTTGCCGCGCACATTACTGACCATTTTCGGAAATTCCGCTTGCAATTCGTTCAATTGCGCCAGCAAATAATCGCCGGTGATGCGCGCGTGTTCCACAAGTCCGTCCTCTTCGATAATTTCCAGGTAACGCTGTGACCTCACCATATCGACGAGACTGCCGCCCCATGTCGAATTGAGCCGGCTCGGAACTTTGAACACGTTATCCGGCACTTCATCGATCCGTTTGCCGCAAAGGAAACCGCACACCTGCATCTTCTTGCCGAACGAAATCATATCCGGTTCGACGAAATGCTGATGCGCCCACATTTTTCCGGTAAGCCCGACGCCTGTCTGCACCTCATCGAAGATCAACAGGATATCGTTCTCATCAGCAAGCTGTCGCAAAGCGACAAAAAATTCCTTCCGGAAATGATTATCGCCTCCTTCCCCTTGAATCGGTTCGAGTATGATTGCCGCTATATCGTCTTTATTCTCCTTGATCGCATCTTTCATTTGCACAAGCGCCCGGTGTTCCGCTTCAATGACTGCATTGAGATTGGTGCCGTTCAGCGGAAATTGAATCGCCGGTGCATCGATGCGGGGCCACTTGAATTTCGGGAAAAAGTCTGTCTTGATCGGATCAGTGTTGGTTATCGACAGCGTGTAACCGGTTCTGCCGTGGAACGCCCGCCGGAAGTGCATGATCTGCGTGCCGCGTTCTTCCTTATATCCTTTGGCAAAATTCTTTTTCACTTTCCAATCGAATGCCGCCTTCAAAGCATTCTCCACGCCGAGAGCGCCGCCCTCGATAAAAAATGCATACGGCAAATAGTGTGGAATTGCCACGCGGCCGAACACTTCGACAAACTCCGCCATCTCTGTCGTGTACACATCGGAATTGGTCGGCTTGTTGACTGCAACATAGGTAAGCTTTTCCAGAAATTCCGGCGTCATCATTTTGGGATGATTCAACCCAACCGGCATAGAGGCAACAAACGTAAAGAAATCGAGCAGACGGCGGTTGGATTTGGAATCGTAAATGTACGCGCCTTCGCTTCGTTTCAGATCGAGCGTAAAATCGAGCACGTCGACGAGCAAATGCTTGCCGATAACATCCTGCACTGTATCAGGACGAACGCGGAATGAAATTGTTTTGGAAATCATAACGCACCTTTCAAATTTAGTTCTAAGTTTTGAGAGATTAAGACAGCGGACGAATCTCTGACTTAGAAAAATTCCTGGTGCTCGTAGAAGGAAATAATATAGGGACGCCCAAGGTCAACCCGGAAAGAGTCGAATTGATGATGAGAATGTATGTCGACCTCGAAGAATTTCATGTGGTAATATACAAAAAAAACGGGCTCGAATCAATAGCCAGCCGAAAATAATGCTATTTTGATGATTTTTATCACGCAAAGTGGATTTTTTCACTATTGACAAATCGAAAAAGAAGTCGTATAATCAGAAGAAGTTTTTAGAAACCCCCATCAACAATACAAGGAGAATCGTAATGGCAGTACTTGCCGCGCTCTGGCTTCCGATCCTGTTGTCATCCGTGATCGTGTTCATCGTGAGTTCCGTCATCCATACCGTAATGCCGTGGCACAAATCGGATTACGGAAAATTGCTGAACGAAGACAAAGTGATGGATCTTCTACGCCCGCTCAACATTTCGCCCGGCGATTACATGGTTCCGCGTCCTTCAGGCATGAAAGATATGAAATCGCCGGAGTTCCAGGAAAAAATGAAAAAGGGACCTGTCATGATGGTCTCGATTTGGCCCAACGGCCCCTCCTCGATGGGTTCATCCCTCGTTCTCTGGTTTTTCTACAGCGTCGTTGTCGGAATCTTTGCCGCATATATCACCGGACATACGTTGCCTGTAGGCGCTGATTACATACACGTATTCAAGTTCGCGGCAGTCACATCATTTCTGGGATATACGGCCGCGCTCTGGCAGCTGTCGATATGGTATCATCGTCCGTGGAGTACAACGATTAAAATAACGATCGACGGTTTAATCTATGCGTTGTTGACGGCAGGTACATTCGGATGGTTGTGGCCGAGATAAGTTAGGCAAGTCGGTGTCAGGTCGTCCCGAAGGTCCGAAGGACTCCTTTGGAGTATCCCGTTGGGAGAAAACCTGACACCACAAACCTGGTGCCGTCAGGACTTACGTCCTGACGGAAAACCGAGTCTCCAGGTTTGTGTCAAGTCGTCCCGACTGTAACTGACCTGCCCAAAAAGCGGCAGAAACGGTCGGGCGTGATTTGATTTTGTCATTTATTTTTCCTACCGTTACCCCATCATTTCTTCAGATACTTTCGCTCTCATATTGGTCCGCTTTATCATTGTGCTGAGACCATAACTCTACTTTGTTCACAAGCTCCTGACTGATACGGCTTCGCAGTTTCTTTTGAAGTCATTTATTGAAAGGAAATCCCGATATGAAAATCTCTCTCCAGATTTTCTCAATCATCATACTATTATTCTCGCCTTGGTGCACATCGCATGCACAACCGGGTACATTCACATGGAAAAATCCTTTGCCGCAAGGAAACACTCTCAATAATATCTGCCTCGTCACCGACAGCTTTTTCGTTGCAGTCGGCGAGATGGGAACAATCATCCGGTCGACCGATCAAGGCGCAACATGGCTTGTAACGCCAATGGTTCTGGGGAGTTCTGCAACACTGAGAAGCGTTGATTTTGTCTCACCCACCGAAGGATGGGTCGCCGGTGACAGTGCAACAATTCTTCACACGACGGACGGCGGCAAGACGTGGTCACGAAGCGTTCCCATCGACGGTGGGTTCATGGCTCAGGATATCCGGTTTCTCAACCCGATGGTAGGCTGGGCATGCGGAACATCCGAATCGGGGTTTCTCTGGAAGACGACAGATGGCGGAGCAAACTGGACAACGAATGAAGATTTCGATATGCCGTTTCAGCAAATTATGTATTTGAAAGATTCAATCGTTATGCTCCTTGCGACGGACGGGGAGATAGAAATATCTCTCGATTCCGGCAAGACGTGGCTGTTCGACGGACGTGGCGTGATGATTGATGCTCCACTTGAAATGTGCGTGATCGATCCCAATGGAACGATCTGGCAAGTGAGTGAAGGAATCATCCTGCGTTCGACCGACGGTGGTTTTAACTGGGAAGAACGGGGTCCACAAGATGTTCCTGCGACCTCGATTTCCTTTACAGACGGAGCGCATGGCTGGGCTGCTTCCAATAATGTCGGCGAGATTTATGCGACAACCGACAGTGGTGCAACGTGGAAGAAAGATACGATATTCAATTCGGTTACAAGTTTCACAACCATGAATCGTATCAGGATGCGATCCGGCGGCGTAGGAATGGTTGCAGGAGTTTATGGAATTATGGCAACCACAAAAGATTTTGGCAATACGTGGTACCCACAGGGAACCGATAACGGAAGCTATATTCCTAATATTCAATTCCTTTCACCGCTCGAAGGATGGGCTTCCGGCGGTCGGCTTCTTCATACGACGGACGGCGGGAATGTCTGGACCGCCTCCTCACAGATTTATCGTGCCAACGCAATCACATTCAGCTCTCCGCAGAACGGATGGTTCGGAACCGACGTCGGCGTTTGGCGAACAACAAACGGTGGCACCGATTGGAATAAATGCTATTCTTTTGGATACACACTTTGCTTTGCTTCTCTTGACTCATTGAATTTGTGGCGCGGAACCTACAGCGACCTGGAACATTCAACAGACGGCGGAAACAATTGGACAACCGTTCTCAATCATTCCGTCTCTTCAATGCAGTTTCTCAATCCAGACACCGGTTGGGTTGTGAACTATGACTGGTTTAACGATAGTTCTATATACCGAACGACGGATGACGGACAGTCATGGCAGTCCGCTCAAATCGGAGATATCGTTTCGCTCAAGTTCGTAAGCCCAACAACCGGAAGTGCCGGGGGAATCTCTGGTCGTATCTGGAAAACAACCGACGGCGGCGCCACATGGTCGCTCAAACATGGTCCCACGCCGAGTAACTGGTACATGCATGGAATCTCCTTCAGTTCTCCCATGCTTGGATGGGCAGTCGGTTATATCGGAAACGGGTTGGGTGACTATCTTTTGAGAACCACAGACGGCGGAGAAACCTGGAAAGAAATTCCGTCGATCAGCAACAATGGTTTGTTCTCCGTTTCTTTTATAAATGATTCCACCGGCTTTGTGGGAGGTTTGGACGGCGAGATGCTCAGGATTGACTATCCTCCGGGAATTCCGGATGGTGTGAAGGAAACCGGTCAAGCCGTCCCGTTGAGATTTTCTCTTGCTCAGAATTACCCGAACCCGTTCAACCCGGCGACACAAATTTCGTTCACCATCAATTCACCGTCGTTCGTGACATTGAAGGTGTTCGATATTCTCGGCAGAGAGGTCGCAACACTAGTGAATGAATTCAAATCGCCGCGCGCATACTCGATCAATTGGGACGGAAGTGGAATGCCAAGCGGAGTGTACTTCTATCGGTTGCGTGAAGAACCGACAGCAGGGAAAGGAACGTTCCAGGAATCAGTGAAGAAGATGATATTGATGAAATAACCCGAAAAAGATCTCCACCATCGTGCCGTCAGGACTTACATCCTGACGAAAAACCGAGCCTCTCAATCAAGATTGTTTCAAGTCGTCCCAAAGGGATCCCGTTGGGATAAGACCTGACATTATTTTAACTACATCAATCTTTGCTGTTCGTTTTGTTCTTCTTGCAGAATAGCGATTTGTAAGCTGTTCGATAGGTCTGGCAGATCGACCGTAATGATCTGCCAGAGAATGTCAAGATTTACTTTATCGTAACCGTGAATCAGGCGGTTCCGCGTTCCGATAATCCTTTTCCATGGAATAAGGAGGTGACGATTTTGCACTTCAAGGGTGACCTTCGTCGCTGCCTCGCCTAAGATTTCCATCAAGCGAACAAGAGCAAGCGTAAGTTGCTCATCGGTTTCCAAATCATTACGAGATTTTTCTTTGGTAAATTGAAGTGCTTTCTTGCATGCATCGAACATATGACGCAAACGGATGACATCACTTTTACGCGTGGGCATAAATCGGATGTGCCTCTTTGACTACGGCATCACGAAAATACGTGCTCAGGTCATCAGGTGTGCGAAGATCAACGGTCCTGCCCAAGATTGAAGAAAGTTCATCCTGTAAATCTACAAATGCAAAACCCGGAACATGTCCCGGAATAAATTCAACCAGAATGTCGAGATCACTGTCGGGGCGTTCTTCTCCATACAGCGTCGACCCAAAAACGGCAAGCTTCTGCACGTAAAACTTCTTGCATATCTGTGCTAACTGTTTCCTGTTCGTTTCTGTAATTTCAAGTTCCATATCATTGGTTTTCAAATTTACGAATGATTGCACATCACTAACTTACAAAATCAATATTTAATTATCAATCCAGCCAACTTCATTTTGTCGTTTGCGGACAGTCGGGTTTTATGACCTGATACCACACATAAAGTGCCGTCAGGACTTACGTCCTGACGGAAAGCTGACCCCTGTTTCCATTAGGCAACAGTCTCATTGCCACAACAAAGACAACGGAAACAAAAGATAGTCTCTAACAAGTTGATACTTTATCTCCCCTGGAGTAATCGCCGTTTCAATCATCAAACTAATAAGATATATAGCGGGATAATATGTAAGCAATAAAAAAACCCCTATCCACTTTGATGATCTTGACTGATTTATTGTAATACGAAAGAAATTTCGATATGTAAAAACTATAAACCATATCAGACTTCCTGCCATTATGAGATGTCCTGGTGCGGCGTGATACCCATACAAAAGTCCACCTATGATCGGTAAAACTCCCGATAATAATATTACCATAAGATACGAGTAAACTAAGAGAATTTTCTTAGACGTTTTCATTTTCGTGCTTCCCACGTGCCGTCAGGACTTTCGTCCTGACGGAATGCCGAGTTCTGCTTCCACTAGGATAGTGTCAGTTCGAAAGAACTGACACCACCAAACGAAATCCGTCCGAATTGCTTGCATTTGTTCACGGGATGATGTAAGTCTCAACATTAAATTCGATATTTAGCTCAGAGAACATATTTAGAGCTTCTTTATTCAAGTAAACGGTCGGCAAATTTTTGGAAGAACTCTGACTCAAGTAGATTGAAACCCAAATTGCTCCTTTGTGCGTTGAAAGAGTTTCTAAAAACTTCGATTTTTTTGATCTGATGATATCAATAATAGCATTAACATGTTTTTCAAAATGCTCATACTCAGAAACGCCGGAAGACAACTCCCACCCATTACTCTTCCTATTGAGAAGAGTTTTCTCAATGGAGTCTCCAGCGAACCAAGCTTTAGTCGGTTGAGCACCAAGCATTCTTGTTAGTTCGACGGGAGGGTGTTGAAAATCGCTTATTATAAGAGACACAAAGATTTTATGTTCCATTATCGTGATTACTTCTCCGTATCGATCTGCGCACGCTGGAGTCCGCCGCTGTAATCGACGTATACGGTCTTCCACTCGCTGAAGAAATCGTAGACCGTCCATCCGCCTTCGCGGTGACCGTTGCCGGTCTGCTTCACGCCGCCGAACGGCATGTGCGCCTCCGCTCCGATCGTCGGTGCGTTGATGTAGGTGATGCCCGCCTTCACATCGCGAATCGCTCTGAATGCGTTGTTGATGTCCTGCGTGTAAACGGATGAAGAAAGTCCGTAAATCGTATTATTTAATACCTGAATACCTTCTTCCAACGATTTGATTTTCACGACCGAAAGCACCGGTCCGAAAATTTCTTCTTTTGCAATACGCATCTCCGGCGTGACACCGGTAAAGATCGTCGGTTGGTGGAACCATCCTTTGCTCAAACCGTCGCCGCTCGCGATACTGCCGCCGGCAACAATCTTCGCGCCTTCCTTCTGCCCGATCTCAACGTACGATTGGACGGTTTTTCGTTGGCTCTCATTGACGCACGGACCAACGTCGGTTGTTTCTTTGAGTCCGTCGCCGAGCCGCAACTTATTCGTCCGGTCGATTAACATCGACATAAATTTCTCATGCACTTTTTCATGCAGAAGCAATCTACTGGTTGCGGTGCACCGCTGACCGGTCGTTCCGAACGCGCCCCACAACACGCCGTCGAGGGCGAGGTTGAGATCGGCATCATCCATAACGATCTGTGCGTTCTTGCCGCCGAGTTCGAGCGAAACGCGTTTCAATGTTTTACTTGCCACTTCGGAAATTTTAATTCCGACATTCGTCGAGCCGGTAAAACTGACGAGATCCACATCCGGATGTTCCACAATCGCCATGCCGACATCGCTTCCGCCGCCATGAACGATATTAATAACTCCTTCCGGCACTCCGGCTTCGATTAAAATCTCGACAAGCATCGTTGCCGTCGCCGGCGTATCGGACGCGGGCTTAAAAACGACCGTGTTGCCGCACAGAAGTGCAGGAAAAATCTTCCACGTCGGGATTGCCATCGGAAAATTCCACGGCGTCACGACGCCTGCAACACCGATCGGCACGCGCATCGCCATGTTGAACTTATTCGGCAGTTCAGATGGAACGGTCTTTCCAAACAATCTTCTTCCTTCCGATGAAGCGTAATATGCAGTATCGATTCCTTCCTGAACATCGCCGCGCGTTTCCAGCAATACTTTTCCCATTTCACGTGTCATAACGCGGGCAATTTCTTCTTTCTTCGCCACCATGATATCTCCGACTTTCTTGAGAATATCGCCACGCTTCGGCGCAGGAACAAGACGCCATTTCTCGAATGCTTTCTTTGCAGCTTTCACCGCTTCGAGAACGTCTTCTTTGGAAGATTTCGGAAATGTCCCGACCAGTTCATCCCAGTTTGCCGGGTTGCGGTTCTCGAATATTTTTCCTGATTTTGCGTCAACCCATTTTCCGTTGATAAAGTTCTGATATTTTTTCATCTATTACTCCTTTATAAGAAATTCAATGTATATCCAAAGATTTGACTGTTCTGAAAAAATGACCATCACTTGAAACAGCATATAAATAACCGTCGGAATCTCTTTCTATGTATTCGATGTCTGCTGAAGTGAGCCCCGAGCTAAATGGAAGCCAAGAGGTACCAGCATCGTTGGAAATGAATATTCCCGTACTAGCTGTCGCGACCAATTGTTTATTGCCGATCGATAATATTTTCCCAATCGATAAATCACCTTCCATAGAACTCCAATGCCTTCCTTTATCACTCGACTGGAAGTTCTGTCCACCCTTTGCGGCAAAGATTTGACCATTTTTAAATGTCGAAATGAACGTCACAGTTCGGTCAATGTCTGCACCGATATTGCAGGTGTAGACCGCGTTTTTCTTCAGCAAACCCTCATTCATTGCTTCCCAAGTATAACCGGTATCGTTGGATAAATAAATTCCACTATGCGTTCCCGCGTAGAGCAATCCATCCGTATCAAGGAATAACGTGCCTGAAGGAGGAGGCAATGCTTTAGCGGAAGTTATCCAGTGAACACCACCATCAGACGACCTGTAAATCATTCCAGGCCTATTTCCCATACCCGCGGCATAGAAAGCCCCAAGCCATTTTGCAGTTGTATCGTATCCAAATACCTCTTTTGCATCGGAAGCTTCAGCGACGATAAACATTTGATTCCGTACGACTAAAAAAGACTTGATGCGAGGTTGTTTCCAAACGTCGTCTCCAAATTTTAACGGAATGGCGCTAACAGTCTGCCACGTTGTCCCTTCGTCTTTCGATTCATAAATGCTGTCCGACATGAGAATAAAAAGAGAATGCTTATCATCGTCAATAGCAAATTCAAGCAATTTGTGTTTTGGAAAAATATCATATAACCCCTCCTTATCCTTTGCCATTTTTGTAGCTATAGGGTCATTACATCGATTCCAACTTTTTCCGTGATCCCTAGAACAAAAAAGCGTATCACCCCAAAAAAATCCTGCAAGAGCAAATAAATGTCCCTGTCTATCAATCGAAAACTTTTTTATTTCATTACCGCTCGGATTACCAACCTCGGTCCAAACATCAGGCTCAATTGGTTTTTGAGGAAGTGTTGCTAAGAAATCAGCCATCTTTGCACGATACAGTCCGTTTGCAGAATCTTCAAATCCATTTATGCTGACAAAAAAATAATCTCCAAATTGGGCCATCGCCTTCACCGAATGGTGGGGAAATGCAACAGGATACCAGGTATTTCCATGATTTTGCAAAAAATAAACTCCATTTCCTGTGGCTGCTAATAATCCGATATTTTGAAAAGTTAATAACCTTTCAATTTGTCTACTTCCAAGACCATTCATTACCTGAAAGAATGAAGCACCGCCATCCGTTGATTCATAGAAACCGTTGTAATCACTCGCAAGATAAATTTCTTTGTCCGGTCCAAACTCCATTGAACGAATCTCATTATGGATACTGTTTTCCTTTTTGTATCCAAGCTTTTTCCATGACTGTCCCTTGTTCGTCGATTTGAAAAGAGCACCTTCGTGTTCTGCACACGCGTAAAGATTCGCCTCGTTATCGGCCCGTATAGCATAGACGGGCGTTTGGTCTTTCCAACCCTTTATAGTAACATTCATTCTTTCGTGTAAGCTTGTGTCTTTCACTTCTACGCGGTTCCAAACTCTACCATCGTTTTTTGAGACAAAGAGTCCGCCTCCACCCGAATCAATACGTCCAACATATTTGTATTCAGCACATGCATATACTGAACCGTCAGTGCCGAGATATAATGAACGTGACGTGCTGTCGGTAAGCCCTTTTGTGAAAAGGTGTGCCCATGTCTTACCATCGTCTGTCGAGCCCATAAAACCTACATTATAGCCAACGATAATTGTCCCATTCGATTTTGCAACTATATCATTCACATCGTAAACTTCGCCGTTCAAGAAAGACCATGTGTTTCCCATATCCGATGACCGAGCCAAGCCACACCACTCCGTACCGGCATACAACCATTGTTTCGAGTCTGATTGCAGCGAAGTAATTCCGCCAAAATCATAAGCAATTTGCTGCCACGTTACTCCGTGGTTCATACTTTGAAGAAGAGAACTTCCACTACCACAGGATCCAAGAGCAATGATCCGATCTGGCAAGAAAATCATTTTTTGGACATCAACTTCTTTCAGTCCAATATCATTCCATGTTAGTCCATCATCATTTGATTCATACAGCGAAGGAGGATTGAAAGTACACGCAAGAAGATTTCCCTCTCGATCAATATTAATGTCTCGAATATATGCGGCAGGAAGGCGAGTTTTCATCCAAGAACTGCCATCGTCTGTCGAGTAAAACAATCCATCACCCGCCGTACATGCAAACAGCTGATTTTTACATGGTACAATAATGGTAAATTCTCCGCGATTTTTTATACCCGTTATTTTATCACGTCGCCAAGTTTCTCCTTCGTCAGTGGAACGAATAAATTCACCACCTCCGCTCCCGACAAATATTTCTCCGCTTCGTTTAAAACGAGCTCTCTGGAAAATACGAATACTATCCGGGAGTGAAATCAATTTCCACGACTTTCCGAAATCCTCAGACTTATATAGTGTGCCGTGAAAATCGTTTGCAAACAAGGTCCCCTTTGCTGATAACGCTAGGTTATCAAGACCAGAATCCGATGCGTCAGTTTGAATCCAATGTTCACCATTGTCTGCTGAACGGAATATCCTCCTATCGGCAGCAGCAAGAATCTCTCCTGTCGGTAAAACTAAAATATCATAAACATTGAGATTGGGTAACCCATTATTAATTGGATTCCATGTCTTGCCAAGATTAGACGATTTCCAAATCCCTTTTCCAACGCTTTCTCTCATTATCTCTGAAGATGTCCCTACCAAGATATTATTCTGAGAATCACAGGCGATTGTCGCGATGGGAGATCCAAATGTCGAACCGATCTTAGTCCATATATTTTGCTGAGAAAATGCAGACGATGTTATCAAAATGAGACAAGTGATAATTATCTTTCCAGTGAAAAATATTTTTTCCATTTTTCTCCTCCTTCTTAGTTCTCTCTTTTTTACAGCTTTTCTGCGGTTTAAAAATCGCATAATTATAGAAAGAACCAATCCAAAAAAATTTATCTCACAACCCCACCCGTTCAAATATATAATCCACATTCTTCATGCTTTTTTTCAGATCGAACAATTCATCCCAATCATTCTTTTTCATATAGGATGAAATGGTCGAATCAGATTGTAATAATTCCTTGAAACTTTTTTTCGATTGCCAGGAATCCATCGCGTGTTTCTGCACTGCGGCGTATGCATCTTCGCGCTTCATTCCTTTTTTCGTCAATGCAAGCAAAACCGATTGAGAGAAAATCAGCCCGTGTGTCAGATCGAGATTCTTTTTCATGTTCTCGGGATAGACGATCAGCTTGTCGATAATGTCCGTGAATGTTGCCAGCATATAATCGAGCAAGATGCAACTGTCGGGAATGATGATGCGCTCGACGGATGAATGTGTGATGTCGCGTTCATGCCAGAGTGCAACATTTTCAAGCGCTGCCTGTGAATTTCCGCGAAGAACGCGAGCCAATCCTGCAACACGTTCGCATGTGATCGGATTGCGTTTGTGCGGCATTGCTGATGAACCTTTTTGCCCTTTGGAAAAATATTCTTCCGCTTCGAGCACTTCCGTTCGTTGAAGATGTCTGATTTCCGTTGCAAATTTTTCAAGCGAACTGCCGATCACGGCAATTGTCGTCATGAATTCTGCATGCCGGTCACGTTGAAGAATTTGCGTGGAGACAGGCGCAGGTTTCAATCCTAGTTTCTCGCAGACATATTTTTCGACGAACGGATCGAGATGTTCGTACGTGCCGACGGCTCCGGAAATTTGTCCGACTGAAATCGTTCCGATTGCATGACGAAGCCGGTCGATATTTCTGCGCGTTTCATCGTACCACAATGCGAGTTTCAAACCGAATGTCGTCGGTTCGGCATGAATGCCGTGCGTTCTGCCGACCATGACGGTATATTTGAATTCCTTTGCGCGGCAGGCAAGAACTTCTTCGAGCTTCTGCAAATCGGCAAATAATAATTCGCCGGATTGTTTCATCTGAACCGACAAGCCGGTATCAAGCACATCGGACGATGTCATGCCGAGATGGATGAAGCGCGATTCAGGTCCGACATACTCGCCGACGTTCGTGAGAAACGCGATGACGTCGTGCTTTACTTCCGCTTCGATCTGTTCGATGCGTTTGATATCGAACATTGCTTTGTCGCGGATGACTTTGACCGCTTCTCTCGGAATGATGCCGAGTTCCGATTGCGCTTCGCAGGCAAGAATTTCGATGTCGAGCAGCGTGCGGAATTTATGTTCTTCCGTCCAGAGTTTTCCCATCACCGGACGTGTGTAGCGAGAAATCACATTTTTATGAGGGTCGTTCTTCCAATTTCAGATTTACATTCATCATTTTGCCGCCGCGGAGAACTTTCAATTTTAAAACATCTCCGATATGCGCATCGACGAGAATGGCGGTAATGTTATCTTCGTTCACAACCGTTTCACCGTTAATCTCCGTAATAATATCGCCCGGTTTCAGACCGGCGCGGTCAGCCGGACTGTTTCGTTTAAGGTCGGCAATGATGGCGCCTTCCGCTTTATCCAAACCGAAATACCGTGCCACGCGGCTATCGACGGTCTGCACTTCCCAGCCGATCCAGAAATTCCGCTCGATCTTGCCGTGCTTCCGCAATTCGTTCAGCACCATTTTCACGCGGTTGATCGGAATCGCAAATCCGAGTCCGATACTCCCCTGGTTCGGCGTAAAGATCACGGCATTCACACCAATCACTTCGCCAAGAGAATTCAACAATGGTCCGCCGCTGTTCCCCTGGTTGATCGCGGCATCGGTTTGAATCATGTTGCGATAAAAGCGTCCGCCTTCGGCATTCAAATTGATTCCGGTTGCGCTGACGACTCCGACCGTGACCGTCGGCTTGTCGCTAATGTCAAAAAGTCCGAACGGATTTCCCATCGCGATCGCCCACTCACCGATGATAACGTCGTCGGAATTGCCGAGTTTCAAAAAGGGAAAATTATTTCCTTCAATTTTCAGCAAGGAAATATCCGATAACATGTCTGTCCCGACAAGTTTGGCTTTGTATTTTTCTTTGTTCGTCAATGTTACGACGATTTCTTTCGCGTTGCCTGCAACATGGTCGTTCGTGAGGATATACCCATCGGCAGAAACGATGAAACCGGAACCGAGGGCTTTGACTTCCTGCTTGAGCGGCGGCCAGTTCCCGAAAAATTGCTGGAAGAAAGGGTCGTTACCGAACGGGCTTTGGTTAACCTCTTCAACGGCAGTCACGGTAATACCGACAACTGCCGGACTTGCCAGGGCAACAGCCCGCGTAATAGCATTATGCCGCTGGTTGGATATTTGATCACCGATGCTGTCGCGGTTCGCCGATTGGTAGTATGCCGCTTCGGTAGCGTTCGGCTGATCGTCGAGCGAAACAATGTCAGTAGAATCGTGATGCTTGTAGCCGACCGTGTAGCCGATCGCAAAACCCATCAGCAACGGTACGCTGATGACTACAAGGATTGCAAGAAGTTTTTTTACCATCGTCAACCTCTCTTTCGTTTCAATACCTTTCGAACTGCCGTGACAATATCGTCTTTTGCAATATGATATTTTTTCATCAATTGATCGCCCGGTCCCGATTCACCAAACGTATCGTTCACGGCGACGAATTCCTGCGGAGTCGGTACGGTTTGTGCCAGGAGTTCGGCGACGGCGCCGCCGAGTCCCGATTGTTTTTGATGATCTTCCGCCGTCACAATAGCTCCGGTTTCTTTCGCAGCTTTGATGACTGCATCATTGTCGAGCGGCTTGATCGTATGCATATTCAGCAGGCGAACACTGACGCCTTCGGCAGACAGGATTTCTTCGGCGAGAATTGCTTCCCACACCTGCAAGCCGCAGGCAATCACAGTAACATCGTGACCGTCGATGAGCGTATCGGCTTTGCCGAATTGAAACGGGCTTGCCGGATCGGTAAAGACCGGTGTATTGTCGCGGAAAAATCTAATATAAATCGGATGATTCCATTGAACCGATGCCTTCACCATCCGTTTTGCCTGATGATAATCGCACGGTGATGCAACGGTCATGTGCGGAAGGACTCGCATGATGCCGATATCTTCCAGCGACTGGTGCGTTGCGCCGTCCGGTCCCACGGTGATGCCGCAATGCGATGCGCAGATTTTTACCGGAAGCCGGCTGTACGCTATCGATTGCCGGATTTGATCGAACGGCCTGCCGACGGCAAACTCGCCGTATGTCGATGCAAACGGAATTTTACCGGCAACCGCAAAACCGGCGGCAGTGCCCATCATATCCTGTTCCGCAATACCGACGGAAAAAAACCGGTCGGGAAATGCCTTCATAAACAGGTCGGTGCGGACGGAACCGGTCACGTCGGCTCCAAGAACGACCACGTTCGGATTTTCGTTGCCAAGCTCGACCAGCGCTTCGCCGAATCCGAGCCGTGTTGCTTTTAATTCTTTCGATTGAAATTTTGCCATGATGATTTTCGTTTATTGACTATTTGTTTTAATTTTATTTTACGGCGACCGGTTGTTTTTCCCATTCGAACTCGATGAAGTCACCATGTTTCGTAGGGAGTATTTCGGTGAGCGCTTGTTTTCCCTGCTCTTCGTTCGGAGGAACACCGTGCCATTTGTAATCGTCTTCCATAAACGAAACGCCTTTTCCCATAATCGTTCGCGCGATGATGACTTTCGGTTTGCCTTTGATTGCTTGCGCCTGTTTCACCGTTTTCAAAAATTGTTCGATATTATTTCCGTCGCATTCAAGAACTTCCCATCCGAAGGAAGTCCATTTATCGGCAAGCGGCTCGATCTCCATCACTTTATCGGTACGATTATCGATCTGGCAATAATTGCGATCGACGATGGCGATAATGTTTTCGAGATGATGATGTGAAGCGGTCATCATCGCTTCCCACAATTGTCCTTCATCCAATTCACCGTCACCGGTAAGAATATATACCCAGTTCGGTTTTTTATCCATGCGCAACGCCAGCGCGCAGCCGACGGCAACGGACAAACCCTGACCGAGCGCGCCGGAAGCGATTTCAACGCCGGGAACGCCGTGCGTATATGCCGGCGCCGGATGTCCCTGCAAACGTCCGTTAATTTTCCGGAGCGTTGTCAATTCATTCAGCGGAAAATATCCGCGCCGTGCCAGCGTCGCGTACCAGACCGGGCAAAGGTGTCCTGCCGAAAGGAAAAAATAATCGCGGGAACTCATGGCCGGATTGTTCGGATCGATCTTCAGAATATCGAAATAGAGCGATGCAAAAATATCGGCAAGACCGAGCGGTCCGCCGGAATGTCCCGATTTCGAGATCATCAGCATTTTGATGACGTCACGGCGGATTTGCCGCGCCATCTCTTGTAATTCAGCGCTGTTCATGAAACTCCACTATCGTTATGAGAAATTGATTTATGAGATGATTGCCAAAGTTGAATGATCGGTCCGATATGCCGTATCAAAATCAAAAAACACAGAAAAGAAAAAAATACTGCTAATTCCACCGGAGGAATTTCGACCGGAAGAAAATGCACCAGCCAAAAGCCGGGCTGAATCCATATAATAATCGGTGCAACGAACAACGCGGCAACGTTTGCGATATGAATGTTCCGCGAGAGTTGATGAACGATGATCCAGACACTTCCCCACAGCAGCAACGCGCTCCAGCTTATGACGACAATGACACCAGCCGCGGTTGCAAGTCCGCGACCGCCTTTAAATTTGATCCATGGAGAATAATTATGTCCGAGAACAGCACCGATGCCGCTCACAGCCAACAGATCGAAAGAATTTCCGAACAGTTCGTATGATAAGAACATTGCCAGCATACCCTTCACCATATCGATAACCAACACGAAGGCGCCGAGAATTTTTGAGCGGGTTACTTCAAACGTATTCATTGCGCCGACATTGCCGCTGCCGGATGTGCGGATATCGGCACGGGTTTTCCACCGCACCAAAATGTATGCAGTCGGAAACGATCCCACCAAATAACCAAGCATAAGGCAAAGGACGAACGGCATGAATTCCTGATTTTTTTGTTTTTCAGTCTCAAAATAGTAAAAAACCCCCTAAGAAACAAGACTGACATAGACAACATTTCTCCAAGAAAAAGACGGAAAAAGCGAAATTCAAAACAACCTTTTCCTTGTTTATCGGCGCAAAAAAAAGTATATTTGCAACGCACGTGAGCGAAGAGTTTTGCTCCATTGATTCATTTCATCATAAGGAAACTCTCACAGAAACTTCTCTTTGATTACCGATAATATTTACATCCATTTAAAAGTTCATGAGTGATCGCAAGGTCACCGATAGAAAAATTTTGGAGAGAATATGCTGAAGGACAACAAAAAAATTCAATTTCACAATAACATCCTCGGAACGCTCGGCAACACACCGCTTGTCAAACTCAACAAGCTTGTCCAGGGATACAAAGGACATTATTTTGCCAAAGTGGAGACGTTCAATCCGGGAAGTTCCGTAAAAGACCGTATCGGCATCGAGATTATCGAGGAAGCGGAACGGGAAGGCAGGCTGCGTCCCGGCGGCACGATCGTGGAAGCGACATCGGGAAATACGGGCATGGGGCTTGCGATCGCCGCGGCAATCAAAGGATACAAATGTATTTTCACGATGCCCGACAAAATGAGCATCGAAAAAATCAGACTGCTCCGCGCATTCGGCGCCGAAGTCATTATCACACCGACTGCCGTTCCGCATGAATCGCCGGAAAGCTATACGGAAGTCGCCAAACGGATTGTCCGCGAAACGCCGAATTCCATTCTCGCCAATCAATATTTCAATCCGAAAAACCCGGAAGCACATTACAAACATACCGGACCGGAAATCTGGGAACAAACGGGCGGGCAAATCGATTACTTTGTCGCGAGCGTCGGAACGGGCGGAACGATTTCCGGAATCGGAAAATTCCTCAAGGAAAAAAATCCCGACGTCAAAATTGTCGGCATCGATCCGAAAGGATCCGTACTCAAGGAATATTTCTACACAAAAAAATATCCGCACACGCTGAAGACGTACAAAGTGGAAGGAATCGGACAGGATTGGATTCCCGGCACGTTGAATTTCGAGGTGATCGACGATATGGTCGAAGTCAACGACAAAGAATCATTCATGATGACGCGACGGTTAACGCGCGAAGAGGGAATTTTTGTCGGCGGCTCAAGCGGATCGGCTGTTGCCGGCGCATTGAAATATGCCGACCGGATGAAAGACGACAGCATCATGGTTATTCTGTTGCCCGACACCGGCGAACGTTATCTCAGCAAAATTTTCAATGACGATTGGATGCGCGAAAACGGTTTCCTCATCCCCGACCGGATTACGTTGCGGTACGTTCTTCAGGCAAAGGCGAAAAATGTGCAACAACTTATCGCCATCGACCCGACGACAACGGTCAGAAAAGCGCTCGATATCCTGAAAGAAAATGACGTCTCGCAGTTGCCGGTTATCGACAAAGGCAAACCGATCGGAACGATCATCGATAACGATTTGATGTCGGCAGTGTTGGAGGACAACACGAAATTCGACTCTCCGGTCACAACATTAATGGAACCGGCATTTCCGGTCCTCGGCGCAGCGGCACCGATCGAACATGCAATCGATTTTCTGAAGAAAAAAGATTCCGCAGTGCTTGTCGAAGAAGATCACAAGATCATTGGCATCCTCACGCGGTATGACGTGATCGAATATATGGCTCGATAATTCCCATTCATTAAAAAAATCATTATGCGATTCTCCACAAAAGCAATTCATGCAGGACAAAAACCCGATCCGCTCAGCGGAGCGGTGATGACGCCGGTTTATCTGACGTCCACATACGTTCAGCAAGAACTCGGAAAAAATAAAGGATACGAATATTCCCGTGTCAACAACCCGACTCGCGATGCCCTCGAAGCAAATATTGCCGCTCTCGAAGGCGGAAAAGACGGACTCGCGTTCGGCTCCGGCATGGCGGCAATCGATTCCCTGTTCCGGCTGTTGAAACCGGGAAGCCATATCATCATTTCACAAAATGTGTATGGCGGCACGTACCGCATCGGAAAAATGGTGTGGGAAGATTTCGGATTGAAATTCGAATTTGTCGACACGACACAACTTCATCTCGTTCAAAAAGCTATCACGAAACAGACGCGGATGATTTTTGTCGAAACGCCGACCAATCCCACGATGGAAATTACCGACCTCGGCGCCATTGCAGAGATCGCAAAGAAACGAAAATTGATTTCCGTTGCGGACAATACATTTGCAACGCCGTATCTGCAAAAGCCGCTGGAATACGGTTTCGACGCGGTGGTTCACAGTCTCACAAAATATCTGAACGGTCACAGCGATATGATCGGCGGCATGATCGTCACGAGTCACGCGGGCATAACCGAGCGACTGCGGTTCTTCCAAAAAGCAACCGGAGGAATATTGAGTCCGTTCGATTCATGGCTCTGCCTGCGCGGAACGAAGACGCTTGCGGTCAGAATGGAACAGCACGGCAAAAGCGCCATGCATGTTGCCGTATGGCTTTCCGACCAGAAAAAAATCAAAGAAGTCTATTATCCCGGTCTTTCGTATCATCCTCAACATAAACTTGCCAAACGGCAAATGAAAAATTTCGGCGGGATGATTTCGTTCGATCTCGGCAGTCTCATGGCTGCAAAAAAATTCCTGAAACGTGTTCGCCTTTGTGCTCTTGCAGAAAGTCTTGGCGGTGTGGAAACGCTCATCTCGCATCCGGCAACGATGACGCATGCTTCCATTCCGCCGACGCGGCGTCGGGCAATCGGCGTTACCGACGGGCTGGTTCGGATTTCCGTGGGGCTGGAAGATGTGGATGATATTATCGATGATCTGGAACAGGCGCTTCGTTTCTGAACCGGAAATCGATTTTTCCGTTTTTAATATGTTTTTGGTTGCTAAGATAATTTATTTTTGTTACATTAAGTGCTGTTTATTCGCATCCCCGTCGTTTAGATATATTGAACGAGCCAACAGAACATGGAATTGATACTCCATCCGTTTGCAGGAGAAATACCCGAACATGAAGATAAGCGACATACTTGACGAAAAATTAGTTGCAACCAACCTCCCGGGAAACTCGAAAGATCAAATTATCAACGCCCTGATCGATCTCGTCGGTCAATCGCCGAAAGTTTTGGATAAAGAGAAAATGCGGACGGCAATCTTCGAGCGCGAGAAAATCATGTCGACCGGCGTCGGTAATGGATTTGCGATCCCGCACGGAAAAACGGATGCCGTTTCCGATATTGTGGCGGCGTTCGGCGTCACGGCGGAACCGATTCCGTATCAATCACTCGACGATAAACCCGTCCGGCTGGTTTTTTTGCTGGTAGGAAAAGAAAATCTCGTCGGTCCTCATATTAAACTGTTAAGCCGCATTTCGCGTCTAATGAACAAAGAAGATTTCCGCGGCAAGCTGCTGGATGCTAAAACGCCGCAGGATGTTCTGACCATATTCAAACAAGAAGAAGCAAACTATTCAGAAATGTAATCGTTTGCTTCAGGAAGCATTCCTTTCCGCACGTTCCATTCGAATTGGAACAACCATGGAGTCTTATTGAAATTTAAGTCGATCAAAGGAACAAAAGATATTCTCCCGGACGAAACTCATCGCTGGCAGTTCGTCGAGCAGAAGATTCGTTCGGTCATGCAGTTATACAATTACCGTGAAATCCGGACTCCGGCATTTGAAGAAACGGCATTGTTCGCGCGCGGCATCGGCGAGCTGACCGATATCGTCGGCAAAGAAATGTATACGTTCCAGGACCGGAGCGAAACCAGTCTCACATTAAAACCGGAAATGACCGCCTCCGTCATCCGCGCATACATCCAGCATAATCTCGGAGAACAACAGCCGCTCGTCAAAGTATTTTACATCGCGCCGATGTTCCGGCAGGAACGGCCGCAAGCCGGACGGCTGCGTCAGTTTCACCAATTCGGCGCGGAAGCAATCGGCGGCAGTCAGCCGGCAATCGATGCGGAAATTATCGCTCTCGCGGTTGAAACATATCGATCGCTCGGCGTGAAGAATTTTACGGTGAAGATCAATTCGGTCGGATGTGAGCAATGCCGACCTGCATATAAAATCGTATTGAAACATTTTCTCGAAAATGTTCGAACAAAATTATCGGAAGAAAGTCAGCGGCGACTGGAAACGAATCCCTTGCGGATTCTGGATTCGAAAGACGAACAGGATCGATTGTTGACCGGCAATGCCCCGTTAATGAAGGATCATTTGTGTGAAGAGTGCTCGAAACATTTCAGCGAGCTTCAATCATTACTGACATCGTATCAGATCGCTTATGAAATCGACGGCAGAATTGTCCGCGGCCTGGATTACTACACCAAAACCGCATTCGAGATTGTCAGCACCGATTTGGGGTCGCAGGATGCTCTCGCCGGCGGCGGTCGATACGATTTGCTCGTCAAAGAACTGGGCGGAAAAGAAACTCCGTCGGTCGGTTTCGCGGCAGGCATCGAGCGCTTATTGATGACACTGGAAAAACAATCGCTGTTGAATGTCGTTCCTGCAAAACCTCTGATATTCTTTGCCGCTGCGGACGATGAAGGAAAACAATGGTCATTGACAACGGCACAAACGTTGCGTCAGCATGGCATTTCATGCGAAGTTGATCTTCTCGGCAGAAGTCTGAAAGCGCAAATGCGCGAAGCCGATCGCCAGTCGGCACAGTACGTCATTGTTGCCGGAAGCAAAGAGCTTCAAGAGAAAAAAGTGAACATCAAATCGATGATCGACGGAAAGCAAACTACCGTCGCATTAGATGACTTAGTAAATCAGGCAACAGTATTGCAGGCAAACCGATGAAACAGGGAAAACGCGTGAAGCCGGTATTCCCCATCGAATATCGTCTTCTCATCATGCCGAAATACAACGAACGTGAAAAACAATTTTTCACGTATATGGCATTGCGCACGGAGAACGAGTTTTCCAGTTTCCGGTATGAAATTGTTGTGGAACCGGTGATGACCGATCGCGTTCTGCAATTCAATATTCACGGATTGCGAGCGCCGCAGGTAACAATTCCTCATTCCGGACCGGCAATATTTGAAACGAAATTCACCAATCTTCACGGAAGATACGAACTGATCGTGTCCAAACCGGGACGCGAGAAGAACACATTCACGATTTCCGTTTCCGATAAAGAAATCCTGTTGGAAGGAAACCCGCGGAATAAATTCGTTCACGTGACCACAACCGAACAAGAATTCTAACTTAACGACATGTATCCCGATTTATTTTCGATAGGTCCGTTTACCATCCACAGCTTCGGTTTGATGATGGGAATCGGTTTTATCATCGCCAGTTTCGTCCTGACGAAGGAATTACGGCGCAAAAATATCGATCCCAATATGGGAAGTACGATCACGCTGATAGCCGTCATCTTCGGCGTTGTCGGTTCCAAGATGCTCTTCCTCATCGAAAGCTGGAGCGATTTCATTCGCGCACCGATCAGCATGACATTTTCACCGGGCGGTTTGACGTGGTACGGCGGTTTTCTGCTCGCAACATTTGTCATCATGTTGTATGTGCGAACAAAAAAAATTCCGTTCCTCAAAATTTGTGACGCCGCTGCTCCCGCACTGATGATCGGTTACGGCGTTGCGCGCATCGGCTGTCATCTTGCCGGCGACGGCGATTACGGAACACCCACGAATCTTCCCTGGGCAGCAGTTTATTCCAAGGGAACATATCCACCATCCGCAGCATTCAGAGATTTTCCGGATATCGTGAAACAATACGGCGTGAACGGCGTTGTGCCGGATACGATCCCGGTTCACCCGACGCCGATTTACGAATTCCTCATGGCTGTCGTTTTGTTTATGATTTTGTGGAAGATGAGAAAACATGTTACTCGGGACGGCGTCGTGTTTATGTGGTATTTGATTTTCGCAGGTTCCGCACGATTTTTGGTGGAATTTTTGAGGTTGAATCCGCGATTAATGTTCGGACTCTCGGAAGCGCAATTGATTTCGATAGTCATTATCGGGTTTGGAATTTTCGGCATGCGCCGTTTGTTACAAAATAAAGAGACGATTCCCGCGTCATGATTCTTGTCGAAATCTATTCAAAGGCCGATTGTCACCTGTGCGATGTGGCAAAAGATGAGTTGAAGCGAATTCAACAGCAACATCCGTTCGAGTTAAAGATCATTTCGATTGAGCAGGACGATGCCTTATTGCAGAAATACAAAGAGCGCATTCCCGTTATTCATATCAATGGAACATTTGCATTTCAGTACCGCGTCCGTGAACAGGAATTCATCAACAAATTACATGAACTATCCAACAGCCCGTTGTCGCCGCGATGAAACATCCGTGGTTTGCAAAGATGCTCGAAGCGATCGGCATCGCAGCATTGATGATCGCATTCGTCGTCGGCATATATGGCGATGAATGGGGCGAGTTGTACCTGTTTCTCGGCGGCATCGCCGTGTTTTTTATCGGACGATACTTCGAAAAGCGCCGACAACGACAATAATTTTTTTAACGAATTAACCGATGTATTACGAACCGTCATTTATGTGAGGTAATTATGTTCGAAGACCAGAGAGAAATAGAAGTACTGCCGCCGTTACGCGTCATTCATGACCGCAAACCGACGGCAAATATCATTGCGGGACGAAATCCCGTGATGGAAGCGCTCAAAGCCGGAACGCTGATTGAAAAAGTTGTGATCCTTGCCGGCGTCAAAGGAAACATCATTGAAAAAATACGGCAAATGGCAAAGCGGAACCGCGTGCCGTGCGTGGAAGTCGGCAAACAAAAATTCCGCGACCTCGTCAGCGACACCACAACGCAGGGCGTCGTCGCCATCGTCGGGACAAAAGCATACGTTGAAATAGAAGATATTCTTGCGGTTGCCAAAGAACGCAACGAGCCGGCGTTCGTTTTGATCCTCGACGAAATCGAAGACCCGCAAAATCTCGGTGCATTGATTCGCACTGCAGAATGTGCGGGCGTTCACGGCGCGGTGATTCCCAAACATCACGCGGCATCGGTCAATCAAACAGTTGCGAAAACATCTGCCGGAGCAAGCGAACATTTACCGGTGGCAAAAGTGACGAACATCGTCTCAACACTTGAGGAATTAAAATCAAAGGGCTTGTGGATCGTCGGCACGGATGCCGCAGCGGAAAAAGTTTATACCGAAATCGATTATACGATGCCGATTGCGCTGGTTATCGGCAATGAAGGAAAAGGTATCCGCCAGTTGGTAAAAGAAAAATGCGACTTTGTTGTGAAGATACCGGTCTACGGAAAAGTAGAATCGCTCAACGCATCCGTTGCCGGCGCTTTGATTTTATATGAGGTGGTGAAAAAACGGAAGAAATTCTAGCACGCTGTTGAAAAAGCATTTTGTCTGTCTTTGCGAGGATCCCGCTCGAAGAGCGGGAGACGAAGCAATCTCGCTTTTCAACCAAGAAATGAGACTGCTTCGCGATGAAACTGCTCGCAGAGACACTCTCTTTTGTGTTTTTCAACACCCTGCTAAATATCAAAGTTATATAGAGTAAATAAAGAAGGCGCCTACGATTGTGGCGCCTTTTTTATTCAGGTAAAGTGAGATTGCTCATTTCATCAACACCATTTTCTTTGTCTGTACAAAATCACCCGCAACAATTCTGTAAAAGTAAACACCGCTGGGTAATGCTGTTGAGTTAAACTGCTTTGATTTACTTCCCGAAGGTTGCAACTCATTGACAAGTGTTGCCACTTCTCTTCCCAACACATCAGAGATTGTCAACCGAACATGCACAGATTTTGGTAAATCATAATGGATGGTAGTTATAGGGTTAAATTGGTTGGGATAGTTCTGATAAAGCGCAAATTCATGGGGAATCGGAGCGGGCTCAGGCCATACCCCCGTTGGCGAGCTGAGGCAATTGTCGCAGATATATATTCCACTAGAGTCATATCCACCAGTTCCGGCGAAGATCTTGTTTCTTGCCGTATCAAGGAGAATCACTTCGATCCCTGTCCCGTTGCTCGGCATTCCCACGCTAAATCCAGACCAATGCTCACCCCCATCGGTGGAACGGAAAAGGCGTGGGATCTGCGCTCCCGTCAGAGAGATCGAGCCGCGGAAGATCGTTTGAGGATTTCTCGGATCAATTGCGATGCAAAACGTCCCCCGATCGGCTATCGGCAAATCACCGTTGTCATCATTCCAACTATAACCTCCATCCGTGGTCTTCCACATCCCTCCCAATGTATCCCAAGAGCTAACGTAAACCGTGTTAGGATGCTGCGGATCGATAGCCACATGATTTACTAACCAGGAAATAGCCATAACGGGTGTAAAGGTGGTTCCACGATCGGTGCTCTTTCTGACCTGATAATTCTCGGTTGCCCACATGATGCTGTCGTTGGTGGGGTCTATTGCCAACGATGATATGGTGCCCTCGACCGAATCGTGCGTCCATTGCCAGGAACTTCCCTGATCAGTGCTGTACCACAAAGCGTTCGACAGGCCCTTCCAGATGGTTCGTCTGTCGACCGGATCGATCTCGACAAACGGGTCACCGAAGTTCACGTGTGGGCATGTCCACGTGACACCGCCATCAACAGAGACACAAATTTCATTTCCATCACCCAGTCCGGGATGAGAGGCATAAAGAATGCGCGAACTCGAAGGGTCTACTTTCAAAGCGCCCGAACCGGCGCCCAAGCTGCTGATGCTATCCCACGTTTCGCCGCCATCAAGGCTCCGAAGGAAGCGGGAAGTATCCGCATAACAGCCATCGTCGCACCCTGTCCCCATCGCGTACATTGTGTCTCCTCGATTGCTGCGGTAGAGATCCATAGCGAAAATGAAGTTGTCAGGCGCTTTGGCGAGCCGCCACGGAGTGGGCTGAGAAAATAACCGCGTTGGCACTACGCACAAGATAACAATCGCCAGAAATCTAAATAACCTCATGATCTTTTCCTCCGGTGAAGCGTTCAACAATCAGCAAGATTGATAAGAATGCAAAAATTTTAATTTTCACAATAATTCTCCCAACTGTGGAACTCTTGACGGCTAAGGGTTTAAGAACGGGAAAAAGGATATGGTAAGATGATAGGTAATGGTAACAATTCGGAACACCAAAATCAAGAGCTATAGTTTTCAGGTACTGTCCTAATTTGTGCGGTCGGGTCTTTCGACCCGACCGAAACCCGCTGATGTCAGGTCGAAAGACCTGACATCACCCAGATCCGTTTCATATTAGGACAGTACCCGTTTTCATTACTCGCTTTCTCTGTTTTCTTCACTTTCGCGTTCTAAACCGTATTTTTTGATCTTCGTGTAGAGGTGACTTCGTTCCATCTCGAGCGCTTCGGCAGTCTTCGAAACATTCCAGTTGTGAATTTGCAGTTGATGCTCGATAAAAGCCGCTTCTGCTTTATCTTTGAAATCCTGAAACGACTGGCTCGATTGAATCAGGTCGGATAAATCTCCGGGCCGCGCATACGACAGCGTTTCAAGATCGCCGACATCGATACTATTACTATTCGACATAATCACCAGCCGCTCGATGGTGTTGCGAAGCTCACGAACATTTCCTTTCCACGCCATGCTTTTCAGAATTTGCGCAGCGCCGTCGCTCAGCCGCTTCTGTGCCATACCGTTGCGCAAACAGAATTCTTCCACAAATGCCGCAGCAAGCAAAGGAATATCATCGCGCCGGTCACGCAAGGGCGGCACAGCAATCAGAATGACATTCAAACGGTGAAACAGGTCTTCGCGGAACCGTCCTCCCTGGATTTCTTCCGTTAGATTTTTATTCGTAGCGGCAATGACACGCACATCGACCTGAACGGTCTTGTTACCACCGACCCGTTCCACTTTTTGTTCTTCCAAAACGCGCAAGACTTTTGCCTGCGCCTGCAAACTCATATCGCCGATCTCATCCAAAAAAATCGTACTGCCGTCCGCCTGCTCAAACTTTCCGATCCGCTGAACGGTTGCACCGGTGAACGATCCTTTTTCATGTCCGAACAATTCCGATTCTATCAATTCGGAAGGAATCGCCGCGCAATTCACTTCGATCATCGGCATCGAAGAACGGCGGCTTGCACGGTGAATGCCGCGCGCAACAAGTTCCTTGCCGCTGCCGCTTTCGCCGGAAATCAGAACACGAGCATCAGTCGGACCAACCCGCTGAATAAGAGTAAGGATTTCTTTGATCTTCGGACTGTTGCCGAGTATCCGATCGGCTGTACGGAGTTCCTTGACCGTAGCAGTAAGTTCCTTTTTTTCCAGGGCATTGCGAAGCGTAATGAGCAATTTATCGCGGTCAAGCGGCTTGGCAAGATAATCGAACGCGCCGAGCTTCGTCGCTTCCACGGCAGTTTCGAATGTACCATGACCGGAAATCATAATCACCGGAATGTCGGCATCGATTTGTTTGATTGCCTTCAGCACTTCGATGCCATCCATCCCCGACGGCATTTTGATGTCGAGCAAAACGGCATCGGGCAATCGTTCTTTGAAAACGGAAATTCCTTTACTGCCGTTCTCGGCGAAGAGAGCCGAATATTTTTCGTATTCGAGAATCATCGAAATGGAATCGCGGATACTTTTTTCATCATCGATAACAAGAATGGTACGCATTATTTTCCTCCGTGATCAAGAGTATCCGGCATCGAATTTTTCTCTGCGGGAATTCGGAAAAACTCCGATGGCAAACGATGATTATCGTCGAGTACAGCGCGTCCGAACCGGCTTCCCAATCTATTCGTTCGCCGGTCCCGAATATCATCGACACCGCCGACAATGACGGCATCTTCCCCGACCTCAATAAAATCACCGATCCGCACGGCCGGGTGAGCCGATTCAAATAAGACCGTCAAAAATGCCGAGCCGAAAAAATGCTGCAATTTATCCCTGTCGCCTTCCGGCGGCGTATCGTCGTACAACCGCACCGGGAGATGCCGCAGCCGGCGATCGAATTCTTCCTCGCTTTCATTCGAAAGCGGAAAGAATAAATTCATGAGGGGAATTTTAAATCCGACGGTACGATGATCGAATGTTGAAATCGTGGAAAGAAATAATGCCACCGCTGTATTATTGTCCGTCAGTTGCATCGCGTGAATATAAATGGCGTCGATGGATTTTCGGTCGCCGTAGACTTTTCGGATGTTGCGGAATGCCCGGCTTCGGATGAACGATTTCATTTCGATACCATGCTGGATAAATACCGGAGGAAGCCACGTAATCAAACAACTGAGCGGCGACGGATCATCAAATGTAAAATAACTGCTGAGCGAATCGGATGCCGGTTGTTCCGGCTGGCTTTGAACCTCCTGACAAATTACCGAAAACAGAAATATGGTCAGAATTGCAAAGCGCATGCATCAAACTTGAATGACGCCGGGATTGAACGGCGGAAGATGTGCATTGTTCGATGCCACGGCAATGCCGCGAGAAATAATTTTCCGTGTATCGACCGGATCGATAATACCGTCGACCCACAACCGCGCCGCGGCATACAATGGATCGAGCTCGCTGTTATACCGGTTGGAAATTTCCGCCAGCAATTTTTTCTCTTCTTCTTTGGAAATTTTCTCTCCTTTTGCCGACAGTTGCTGAACCCGGATACTCAGAAGCGTTTCACTTGCCTGTTTTCCACCCATCACGGCGATTTGCGCGGTCGGATAAGCAAAAATTAATCGCGGATCGTACGCTTTGCCGCACATCGCATAATTGCCCGCGCCGTAACTGTTGCCGACAATAAACGTCAGCTTCGGCACCACACTGTTGGCAACGGCATTCACCATTTTCGCACCGTCTTTGATGATGCCGCCCTGCTCGGCACGCGTTCCGACCATAAATCCGGTGACATCCTGAAAAAATACAAGCGGGATTTTTTTCTGATTGCAATTCAAAATGAAGCGCGCACCTTTATCCGCGCTTTCACTGTAAATGACGCCACCGACCTGCATCTCTCCTTTTTTCGTTTTCGTCACCAGCCGCTGGTTGGCAACAATGCCGACTGCCCATCCGTCAACGCGGGCATACGCGGTGATAATCGTTTTGCCGTAACCGGCTTTATATTCATCGAACTCTCCGGCATCGACAATTCGTGCAAGCACGTGATACATATCGTACGGTTTTGCGCGATCATCGGGAATCAAACCGTAAATTTCTTTCGGATCGAATGCCGGAGCTTTCGGAGCAATCCTGTCGAATCCTGCTTTTGTCTGCGCGCCTAATTTCTGAATGAGACTGCGAATCGTTTCGAGGCACACATCGTCGTTCGGCATTTTATAATCGGTCACGCCGCTGATTTCGCAATGCATTTCGGCGCCGCCAAGATTCTCAATATCCGCTTCCTCGCCGATCGCAGCTTTCACAAGAAACGGTCCGGCAAGAAAAACACTTCCGGTTTTGTCGACAATCATTGCTTCATCACTCATGATCGGAAGATACGCACCGCCGGCAACACACGGTCCCATGATCGCGGCAATCTGCGGAATTCCCATCGACGACATAACGGCATTATTCCGGAAAATCCGTCCGAAATGTTCTTTATCCGGAAAAATTTCACTCTGCATCGGCAAAAAGACGCCGGCGGAATCGACAAGATAGACGATCGGCAAACGGTTCTCGATCGATATTTCCTGTGCACGAAGATTTTTTTTACACGTCATCGGAAACCACGCGCCGGCTTTCACCGTTGCATCATTAGCAACAACAACAACATCGCGGCCATGAATTGTTCCGATGCCGAACACGGTTCCGGACGACGGGGCACCGCCGTATTCTTCATACATGCCGTATGCCGTAAACAATCCAACTTCCAAAAAATCGCTGTTCGGATCGATCAGTTTTTGGATCCGCTCGCGTGCCGTCAGCTTTCCGCGCTTGTGATGCTTGTCGATCGCGCCATTGCCGCCGCCAAGTTTGACGGCATCCGCTTTCGCATTCATCATCCGCAAAGCATTTTGCAGATTATCCGCATACTTTTCGTAAGTGACTGTTTTTTCGATAGGAGTTCCGAATGTCGGCATTACAATGTTCCCTTTTTCTCCGTGATTAAATTATTTGTACGATGTTCGGTCCGTTCATGGTTTGGATTCGGCAATGAAAACACAACGACGAACGCGTTCAGGCGGGGATACTGCATGGGAAAGATAAAAAAATAATGTTACACCTCAAGTAATTCTCGCGCGATGACCATTTTCTGGATTTCGGATGTCCCTTCACCGATCGTCACGAGCTTGACGTCGCGGTAAAATTTTTCAACGGGAAAATCTTTGATGAACCCGTAACCGCCGTGAATCTGCACCGCTTCGTTGGTGGCCATGACGGCAACCTCGCTGGCAAAATATTTTGCCATCGCCGATTCTTTGGTAACGTCGTGTCCTTTATTCTTCATAAAACCGGCACGATAGGTTAACAACCGCGCGGCTTGTATCTGCGTTTCCATATCGGCAAGTTTCCACTGGATAGCTTGAAAATCCGAAATCGGTTTTCCGAATTGTTTTCGCTCTTTGGAATACTTGATGCTTGCATTGAGCGCTCCCTGCGCGATACCGAGAGCGAGCGATGCGATGCTGATACGTCCGCCATCCAATACGGCAAGCGCCTGAGATAATCCAGAACCTTCTTCGCCCAAAAGATTTTTTACCGGAACGCGGCAATGATCGAACGCCAGCGCCGACGTATCGCAACAGCGCATGCCGAGTTTGTTTTCTTTTTTGCTGACGATGAAACCGGGAGTTTTGTTATCGACGATGAATGCGGAAATACCTTTTTTACCTTTCGACTTATCGGTATTCGCCATCACGACGGTCACGTCGCCGACACTGCCGTGCGTGATAAAATTTTTACTGCCGTTAAGAATGTATGAATCGCCGTCGCGTGTTGCAGTCGTGAGCATACCCCCGGCATCACTGCCGGATGTCGGTTCGGTCAACGCCCACGCGCCGATTTTGCGACCGGTTGCAAGATCGTGCAGATATTTTTTCTTCTGCTCTTCGTTGCCGAACGAATAAATATGATTCGTGCACAAGCTGTTGTGCGCGGCAATGCTTAATCCTACGGAAGGATCGACTTTAGAAATTTCTTCGATGACGGTGATGTACTCAAGATATCCGAATCCGCCGCCGCCGTACTCTTCCGGAAAGATCACTCCCAAAAATCCCAGCTCGCCAAGTTTCTTCATGATCTCGAATGGAAACTCCTGCGATTCGTCGTATTTCATGATATGCGGTTTGATCTCTTTTTCAGCAAATGTACGCGCTGCCGACTGCACCAACTTCATGCTATCGGTCATTTCAAATTTATCTGTTACGTTTTCCATTATTAGGGATTTTTATTGGATGGTTCGGAATCTTAATAAATATAATGTATGAGGATTTTGGAAGAATTGCAATGGGAAATAGTTTGAAATGAGTTGTCACCCAAATACGTGGCTCGCGCAGATAGTCGGTAGTGGAACTACCTCCCAGCGGCATGTTTCAAATTGATGGCGATCAATTCGCACTGAGCGTCACCAGGTAGATGGCAAAGAGCAGTGAAAAGATAATTGATCCAATGAGTTGGCGATTGCGGTGACGGACATACTTCTGACGGCTCAATTGAGTGTCTATAGCACCTACATGCTTTGCCCACACCCAGTTTATGAAAGAACTCCACAGGTAAACCGTAATGCAACCCACATAGATGAGAAAACTGAGTTCATTGGTCGGATATCGACCCATAAGTGAGGCCGCAAAAGGGAAGAACGCTGCCACCGACAGTTGAAGGAGTTGTGATACTAACATGCCTTTGCTGATAAAAAGGAAATGTCGGTAATAGCTGTTGTTCCGGTACCAAAGCATTCCCAGCACGAGGAAACTGAGCAAGTAGCTAGCGAAGGTGGGGAAATGATTCACCAGGGCGTTGAGCAATTCGTGAACGGAATCGCGATTGTCAAGGTCGGGAATCTTCAACTCCAAAACGAGAAGCGTCATAGCAATAGCGAAAATGCCGTCGACAACGAACTCGAGTCGGGTTTTGTTAATTACATAACCGGAATGTTCTGAATTACCGCTTTCCATCAAGCCCGCTCCTAAAGTACTGAATAATCGAAAATATACGGCTTCTTTGTGTAAACCTCAAGAGCGGGTAACAGCTAAGTTTTAAAATAGACCTCACCTATAATCCTCTCCTAAAAGGAGAGGATGTTTGCCCGCGCAATTCCATCTTCCCCTTTCAGGGGAAGATTATAGATGGGGTCTCCTCATTGTATTGTATAGGAGAAGGTTATCCCGAAGGTCCGAAGGACTCCTTCGGAGGATTCCTATGGAACGGGTGAGGTCCTAAGCGAGAATGCTTTTTCAAGGTTTTCAAATTGAGCACCAAACCGGGAAGTCTTTCGTGGCTTTCAAAACTTGATTTACTGTTTTACCGGCGCAGGAAAGCTCTTTCGGAAAAACCAATAAATCGAAAAAGCTCCCACGATACAAAACAGTCCGCCCATTTGAAGTGCAAATCCGGAAGACGTATGCGACGCCACAAGTCCCATCCAGAAACTGCCGATCGGCATGCCGCCGCCGAAGACAAGCGCCCAGATGCCCATCAACCTTCCGCGCAAATGGTCGGGTGACTGTGTCTGGATGATGCTGTTCCCGATGGAGAAAAATAAAATGATGCCGAAGCCGGAGAAAAAAATAAGCGACGCGGCACCGTACGGCTGATGCATGAACCCGAACAGGACAATGAACGTTCCATAAATTCCCGCGCCGGTGAAAAGCGTTTTCGTACGGACAATGCGCGAGCCCTGGGAGGCAACGAATAACGCGGCGGTGCAGGCGCCGAGCCCGTTCATCGCCAGAAGCCAGCCGTATCCCTGAGCGCCCATATTCAATTGCGTTACCACGAACGCGGAAAGCTGTGATTGATACGCCCATCCTCCGATTCCCATAATGAACAGCAGGGTTACCGTTTGCGCAATCGTCGAGTTCGTTTTTAAATATTTGAATCCTTCGAGAATATATTTCCAGTCGGCTTTTACTTTTTTCGGTTCGTAGTGCGACGCGGGAAGCTGGATCCTGTGAATCGCGTACAGCACAGCGAGATAACTCAATGCATCCAGAAGAAAACACCACGCGGCGCCGAATGAAGCGAGCAAAATACCTCCGACCGCGGGACCGATGATGCGTGTCGAATTCACCATGGCGCTGTTCAGCGCGATAGCGTTCACCAAATCTTTTTTGCCGACCAGTTCCACCATGAGTGTTTGACGTGCCGGCATCTCGAAGCTGGTGGACAATCCCCACAGCGCGGAAAAAATCATGAGATACGCGATATGAACCGGGCCGCGGAACAACATGACTGCCAGCGTCAAGGACGACAACAGCGAGAACCAGCTCGTCAATGTAAAAATTCTGATTTTGGGAATCCGGTCGGCAAGTGAACCGGCATAAATGGAAAAAAGAAAAATGGGAAGCGAATTAAGCATGAACACGACGCCGAGCAAAAATTCCGAGTGGGTGAACTGAAAGGCAACCCAGCCCAACGCGGCCGTGCGTGTCCATGTGCCGATCAGTGAAACGGTTTGTCCCGTGTAAAAATAGCGGTAATTCGGATTGCGCAAGGCGGAAAATGTTTTACGCCACCCTTCCGCCGGGATCAGCCCGGCGTTTTCTACTTCAGACGGTTGTATTGTTTCGTCGGAATTCTCCAAACCCGGTCATTCCCCCTGCTCTGCAATGAAATCATCCACGGTGAGAACGGTTGCCTGCGCCGTGAAAATTTTCTCGGTGAGCACGCGGTGTACTTCCGGATCGGCATTGAAACATGCATCCTTGAGAACGATGCATCGGTAATCGAGATCGAATGCACGCCTCAAAGTGGACAGAGTGATTCCGCTCGTCGAGATTCCGAACAATACGAGATTCTCGATGCCGAGGGAACGGAGAATCAAATGGAGTTGGTTTTCCGAAAATGCGCCGACACGCTGCTTATGGACGATGAGATCGTCGGGACGAACGATGGAACTGTGAAATTCTGCAGACGGCGTGCCTTTGATAAAAAGATTATTCGGCTTCACTCGTTTACTCATCGGTGAGCTGTCCGGAAGTTCGGGATAGCCCGGCGAGAAGCCGAGCCCCACATGAATTATCTGATACTGTTTCTTCCGCGCAAATTCCACGGCTCTGGAGGCATTCGTGATAACTGCCTCGGAACCAGCGACCCATTCCAAAATCTTTATTTGGAAATCGAGCGTCAGCATCGCTGTCTTTTTTGGATCGAGTTTCATTCATCTTCCTTTCTTGATGACATACGAAACACTTCGTCAGATGGTACTATCGGTTTCGTCCCACAATTTTGTTCATAACGACTATTCGTCTTTCTTTGTGTACAATTCGCTCCATCTCCTTCCAACCTTTTCTCACATACAGCGATTCGGCAGATGACGTAAACAAATAGCATTCGCGGATTCCCAATTTTGTCGCCTCGATCTCCAAACAATCGCACAGGAATGAGCCAATGCCTTTGCCTCTGAAATCCGGAATAGTATAGAGTAAAGCCAGCCAGGGTGTATATTTTTTGAACCGCAGTTCTATATTATGAAGATTGACTTCATTGTAAAGACCACCGGTGGCAACCGGAACTTCATCTGCATAAACAACTATTTGCAGCGGAACATTCAGACCGCAATTGGATAACTTGTTTGCCGTAATCGATTCTTCAATATGCCATTCATTACGATACCAGCGACACACTTGAGGTATCAAATCCGGGACATGAGCAATATTTTTGTATGAGAGGTGCATGACCGACTGTATGATTTACCAAGCAAGAACGATCATCGCAATAAGCAGAATAATTATTTTAGAATATCGAGATATCATTTTTTCTTCTTCGAAGAATTCAACCCGGGACTTCTTTTTTTAGCCGAAATCGATTTTGTTATTGTTGCGCCATGTACAATTTCTTTTTCGTTTTTCACCTTTGCCAATGAGTTGGCGTACGCTTCTTTCATTAATTTCCTGATATATGCCTTTGGAAAACCCTCCTTATTTTTCACGAGAATGTATCTGTATTGATTTCCCTTCCCAAGCAAAATTTTCCTGGGGTCTGCAATTTGGGAGCCCCAGTAAAAGCCAAAATGGACATTCTTGCTAGTTCTCCCGACGGCAATTGAACAAAATATATGCCCGACCTTTTCAGTTGGAGACCAGCCGATTGCCACGGCGTTGTAATTGTCGTAAATGAGTTCATTCGTGTCGGGATACGAATCCCAAATGAATTCTCTTAACCATAAAGCCCTTTCCTTAACGTCATCGGGAAAAGGTTTGAGGAATCTAAGCAAATCTTTCGTTTGATCTTTACTCATAAAATGGTCCTTCGGAAATTGAGCGACTGGTTACCGGACATTCATTAGACCGACACTCCACCCGGCGCAGTGAATTTGTCGTCGGAAATATTACCGGTGTTGCGTGTATCTGCCGGCTCGAAGATAATCACCTCAACCTCTTCCTCGGCGACGGTGCGATGTTCGACTCCTCTTGGTACTACGACACATTCGCCGGGATGTAATTCGACCGTACGATCTCGAAACTCCACGCGAAATTTTCCCTTCCACACCAGGAACATCTCATCCTGATTGTCGTGATGATGCCAGACGAACTCACCCTTGAACTTGACAACTTTGACTTCCTGACCATTCAGCTCGGCTATCACCTTTGGTCTCCAATGTTCGCTAAATAAAGAAAACTTCTGATTAAGATTGATTGGGATTGTTGGATTCATTTCTTTTTGTCCTGACATAAATGCCCGCTAATGGACTGGAGTTAATTCCGAAATAGAACTTCTGGCCTTGATCGACCGGTTGGTGTGCCAAGTCGATTTGTTGATGAAATAGGTTATCACTATGGTAAAGAGTCTCCCGGAAAACTCCGGCAAGAATGTATTTCGTAAAGAAGGATCCCTGCTTGTATTGCCGGATCTTCATCCAAAATCTTCTTAACTTCCTCAATACCTGCGTTAAAAATCTCCACACCTCTTACATTACCGGTACCTGCAATCGGACAAACAATCGATAATAAACCATCTGCGCGGAGAGCAAAATTTCTTCTTCCGTGCTCCCAAACGATTTTGTCCGCCCCGGGTTCATTTCTTTTCGGAGTAGCTTTCAAAATAACGACAGAATATTCCCTGGCTGTGGAAAGCATCTGTCGCATATATTCGTCGGTAATTGTTGTCATCGAATCTCCTTGAAAATTTTTGTCTTTTTGGCTTACTGCTCTCAACAGCAGTTTATTTCTTCTGAATTATGAGTCTTGCCAATTCGGTTATTCTTGCCAGATGATGATCATCGTGTTCCGCCACGAACAGGAATAAATCCATCGTCCTCATCGGAGCTTTCAACCTCGGATGAAGGGCAGAACTGAATATTTGTTTCTCATCGAGCGATTCAAGCTGACGCACCGTTTCTGTTCGTATGTTTCTAAATCTGCGCAGCAATTCCTGAGTTGGGACTTCATCATGATGCGCTTGGTTTGTTTTGGTATTTTGCAAATCGGTCGGACGCAGTTCCGTTTTCCCGCTGATAATATCGTTGAGACGACCTTGCCAGAGCGGTTCAAGGTCGGTCAAATGACCGGCATTTTCCTTCATCGTCCATGTGCCGTCGACGCGAACAGTTAATATGTCTGCAGAAAGCGATGCAAACTTTTCTTCGAGGCGAGCAGGCGTTCCCTTGAGCCGCTCGATGATTGAGGGAAAAATATTTTGATCGGAAGTAAAACTAAAGTTTCTGTTAAACCATTCTACTTGTTGCATATCGAAGATTTATGAAATTATGCATTAACGGATCGGGCATCCGGGACATGGGCGAGTGGTTGTGGCACAATAATATTTGGAATACTTGAGGCAGGACCCTAGCTACCGAAAGAAGAACAAATCTAAGGATTAAATCAGTTACAAAAATATTTCCCAAGATAAAACATATCCAACTTACAAGTACTAGGGGAGTGGAGTTGAGTAGCTTTCCCTCACCTCTGCGTTTTTTTCCCATATTCACCTTTCCTTTCTTCCCTTTAATGAGATTTGATTGTACTCGGTAGCCTACCGGACCCTGACTGCATCGCGCCTCAAGCACTCCAATTTTCTGAATTATTGTTTGCGATTTTTAATTATTTTCCACCCTCATTGATGTTTATGAATATTGATCTTGGCACTAACGAATCGGGCATTCGGGACTTGAGCGATTGGTTAGGACGTGCAATCATTTTTATTTTTCTGAAATTATCATGTCTTTAAATTTAGGAGACTGAATAATCTTCGGCAAATATTCACGCAGTGGATCACAATTTGTCCATTTGAACATAAAATTATATTCTTCGTCAAATAAACCTTGCATCCAATATGTCAAAAGCCGAATCTCGGGAATAGGTTGCAAATCGAAAAGTTTGTATCCCCAAAAAGTATCTTCTGTTGTTTCATATTTTTCTAATATATAACCATCAAGTTCTGCCTTAGCAGCAACAAGAGCAGATTCGCATTCATCTTCAATGGTACGTTTGAATTCAGTCTCGAACCAATGAGCATTTTCAAGCGTGAATCGTTTACAATATTTTCTCTTTTCTTTTGCATGGATGAAAATAAAATACTCTGATATGAAATGGTGTGTCTCACGTTGTCCGGTAACTAGAACCAATGCAAATTCACCTCTAAGGGGTTGTGAGAGGTAAACTTTGAAGATCGATGGCTTGGGCACAAACTTATCTCCTTTTTTGTATTACACTATAACGGATTGTGGTCAAGCCGCAACAATGATTTTTAATCGCATCCATATGGAACATCCGTTCTATTGCTTCTCGTTAGACTCCTGTGTGTTCGCTTGCGACGGTTTAGCTTCAACATTGGCAGGCGGAACACCCGATCCACCTTGTGGAGGTGTGGACGGGCTAAGGTTAACAATCTCCGGCGAATACCCACGAACGATTGTGTCACCAGCCGGTTGTTGACCAAATTCTATTGGTTGGTGCCCCTTTATTATTTCAAGAGGTTGGTTACCTTCATTCAGTGGTACCTGATTCGGTTTAGACACAGATGTTGACTGGTCGGGCTTTGCATCTTCGTTTGCCATGTTATTCTCCTTTAATATTGAAAAAGTTCAATAGCCTGAAAATCACTTGCTGAAATGATAATTCCACTTGATCGTTCTATTTTCTTTGTGAATCTGCCTTCTTGATCTAATTGCCACAGTTCTTCTAAGTAGATTTGTTCCGGCGCGGGATAAGATGATGAAAAAGATTTAAACAAATACGCACCACCTATTCTACGACCATCTTTAAGGTGAACGATTACCCAATAGGGCTTCTTATTGCCAAACACATAATCCCATGGTTTCTGAATGGGATGAAGGATACTACGTCTAAAAAAAGACGTCGAAATAATTTTATTGTATAGAATAGGCCATACAATCGGAGCGATGAAAAGAACTATAAGCGTAACGATGTAGTACCAAACGGGATGAACATATTGAAAATCATCAGAATGAATAGACACGATAGGGACATATAGTAAAGCAAAATTGATGCAACTAAAACTAACTGCCTCAAGTATAGATTTCGAGAAATCAATAGAGTCAGAGGGAATCAAGAGGGAATAGACCTTCATCGAAATAAAGCCTGGTACAAAGAAAATAAATATAAGACGGATTGTTTCGGATGTAAAGGGGTTCATAGCCAACTCAGAGATATGTTAAAATGATTTTGTTTGTCACCTTAGTATTTTCAAGGGTTAATCCGCAGCGGCCTAATTAGTCATTATACCCCTGCCTCAGGTTTTGGGAAAGAATTTCTCCTTATTCCTTCCACAAATATACCGCTTCTTTGCGTAAACCTCAAGAGCGGGTAGCAGCTCAGTTTTATAATAGACCTCACCTGTAATCCTCTCCTAAAAGGAGAGGATGTTTGCCCGCGCAATTCCATCTTCCCCTTTTATGCCTTCGGGATATTCCTCCCTAAGAGGAAGTGATATTTGCAATGGTTTTGTAATATATTTTTTGTACAAGCCACAACATCTTCCCCTCTTTAGGGGAAGATTATAGATGGGGTCTTGCTCTTTTCAAAGAATGCATTTTTCTTCCATTCTTCATACATTATATCAACAACAAACGGAAAATTATGCCAACATTCATTGCAACACCATCGATCATCACATCGGCGGGCAACAAGCCGAAAATCATTGAAGAATATATCGGGCATGTGAACTCGAAAACGGGCGGGGTCAGCGTTGCGCGGATGAGAAGTCCGGCTGGCTGGATCGAACCGGGGCAAACGCCGGAATTCGACGAGTACACGCTTGTCCTGCACGGCATGCTTCGCGTGACCACGAAAGAAAAAATCTTCGAGGTCCATGCCGGCAACGCCATCATCGTCCACAAAGGCGAGTGGGTCAAGTACAGCACACCGGAAGGCGCTGAATATGTCGCCGTGTGCCTTCCCGCCTTTTCGCCGGAAACGGTACACCGCGATGTCTGAAGAACAGAAAACGGCGTTCGAGTTTCCCTGTGAATTTCCGTTGAAAGTGATCGGCAAGAACTCGGAAGATTTTCACGTGACGATCGTCGGGGTCATCCGTAAACACGTTTCATCCTTACGGGACGACCAGATCACCGGAACAATAAGCGGCAACGGCAAATACCGGTCGCTGACGGTGACCTTTACAGCGGAAAGCAAAGAGCAACTCGACGCATTATACCGCGAGCTTCACTCCCACGAACTGACAATCATGGTGATGTAAGTTTCAGAACCGGAACTTTACGGCGAGACCTGCTTTCGGAAGTGACATGCCATCAAGGCCAAGATCGGGGCTCACTTCGAAATCGTATAACTGTGCACCGACATACGCATCGAGGAGATTCAGAAAGTACAAACCTCCCATAAACCACGCGAACCGGTCACGCTCGTTGCGGTAAAAATCGCGCAAACTTAAATATTGCGCGTTGCCGCCGGACGGAATGCTTGCCGCATACGCGCTGCGAAACTGCTGATACTTGTTATTCAACGAAATCCATTCCGAAATCCAGTACCCGCCGACGCCCCAGATCAGCGGCGCTTTCCAGTAGCCGCCGTCATAAATTTGTCCGGCCCCGGGAATCACCGCGGATAATCCGACCGCCAGCATCGAAGATTTTTTCATGTGGAATGCGTATGCATCGGAAGAAGATTGTTTGGAAGAATCGGGGATACCTGAAAGCGAGTAATGTATGGTAGTATCCCGGATGACACGGGCAGAATCCGTTTGTGAGAAAGAGATTTGTGACGCGGCGATCAATAATTCTGCAATGAACAATATTCTCAGCAGTGCACTCATCCGTTTACAACGAGATTACGGCGACGGTCACGGTTTCCCAACGACGGCAATCGCTTCAATTTCCACTTTGACATCGCGGGGCAAACGGGCAACTTCAACAGTCGACCGCGCTGGTGCGTTGGCGGAAAAAAATTCACCGTACACTTCGTTCATGCCGGCAAATTCATTCATGTCCTTCAAAAAGACCGTCGTCTTCACGACCTGACCGAGCGAAGAGCCGCCCTGTTCGAGAATCGCCTTGAGATTCATCAGCACCTGCCGCGTTTGCGCTTTGATATCGCCCTGGATCACCTGACCGGTTCGCGGTTCGAGAGGAATTTGACCGGCGGTAAATAGTAAATCCGATGAAATAATCCCCTGGCTGTACGGCCCGATCGGCGCCGGTGCGTTATTGGTAAGAATTTTTGTGAGAGTCATATCGGATATTCTGAAAATATTTCAATGTTCAATGGATGCAAGTAAATCGAACAGGCGCCCGAGATCGTCATGAGAATAAAATTCGATAACGATTTCGCCGCGTCCTTCTTCCTGTGTCTTGATGCTGACGCGCGTCGCAAGAATCTGCTGAATGCGATCGGCAAGGTTTTCTTCGACCGTACCGGCTTTTTTTGACTGACGAGTGGATTTTTTCTGCGATTTTTTACCGACATCACGGACAAGTTTTTCAATCTGGCGTACGTTCAGATCTTTTTTGACAATCTGCTCGAACAGTTTCATCTGTGTCACCTGCTCGGGAAGACTGATCAACGCACGGGCATGCCCCATCGTGATCTGCGATTTCCGGAGCGCATCCTGAATTGAAGTCGGAAGCTTGAGAAGCCGGAGAAAATTCACCACCGTCGTCCGGTCTTTACTCACTTTGTGCGCAACCTGTTCCGCCGATAATCCGACATCACTCATCAGACGCTGATACGAAATCGCGATCTCGATCGGATTGAGATGCTCGCGTTGAAGATTTTCGATCAAGGCAAGTTCCAGCATTTCCGCATCCGTCCGTACTTCGATGATGTACGCGGGAACGGTTTTCAATCCCACTTCCATCGATGCACGGATACGGCGCTCGCCGGAAATCAGTTCATACATGCCGTTTGCGACCGGCCGGACGGTCACGGGTTGGATAATTCCTTTTTGCTGAATCGATTTCTTCAATTCGTCGAGCGCCTGCTGATCGAAATCGGCGCGCGGCTGCAGAGGATTCGGGCGAATTTTCGTAATGTCGAGTTGCAGTGTGGAGCCGCTGACAGAACCGACCGGTATCACCGGGCGATCCCGCTCGGGCTCCGGCGCGCGCTCATTCTCTTCCGACGAATGAATCAGCGCCGATAATCCTTTTCCTAAACCGCCTTTTGTTTTTGACATAACGATCTCCCGTTAAAGAGTTACCGGTGCAGCAGGTTGGTGCTGACGTTTGAGAAATTCTTTTGCCAGCTCCATATAATTTTTTGCGCCGGAAGAAACGGCTTCGTACAACAACACCGGTTTACCGTAACTGGGCGCTTCACTGAGACGCACATTCCTGGAAATGATGGTGGAAAATACTTTCTCGCCGAAATATTTTTTCACTTCTTCCACGATCTGATTCGAAAGCCGTAACCGGCTATCGTACATCGTCATCAGCACACCTTCAATTTCCAATGTCGGATTGAGATTTTTCTTGACGATGTTGATGGTATTGAGAAGCTGTCCCAGACCCTCGAGCGCATAATATTCGCACTGGACGGGAATGAGCACCGAATCAGCGGCAACGAGGCCGTTCAGCGTCAACAGGCCGAGCGACGGCGGGCAATCGATAAAAATATAATCGTACTCATTGCGAATTTTCTCAACAACCGATTTCATCACTTTCTCGCGATGCTCGACTTCCACCAGTTCAACTTCGGCGCCGACGAGATTGATATTGGACGGAAGTATAGACAGAAACGGCATCTCGGTTTTCAAAATAATTTCATGCGGGTCGGCATCGTTGATCAGCACTTCGTACACATTTTTATCCGGGCGACGAGGATCAACGCCGAGACCGCTCGTGGAATTCGCCTGCGGATCGGTATCGATCAGCAATGTCGTACATTCGGCAACGGCAACACCGGCGGCAAGATTGATCGCGGTTGTCGTTTTTCCGACTCCGCCTTTTTGATTCGCTATGGCAACGACTTTTCCCATCATTCCATCGCCGCCGCGAGAGACAACGCCACTATTCCCAGCACGATACTTATTTTCCGGAATTGTTCGATCCGATGTTTGTAAAGTTCTGCACGTTCGTTAAACCCGCCGTTGGACGACGGCGAACCAAGATAGGAAAGCATTCTTGCATATCCGTACGCGTAAAAAATCATCAGAATAAATATCAATTGTTTGAACCCGAGAAGAATCGACCAGCGATTCTGAAACTTCAGCCATTCAAAGTTCGGGTTCAGCAGCATCATGATCACACCGGTCACCAGCATCGTCCAGACGCTCATCCAGATAAATCCGACAAAACGTTTGTTGATCTGCGACATGATGGTTTTTGCGATGCCTCCTTCATGCTGAACAATGGGACCGGCAACGGCGCTTTGAAACATCAAACCGCCGAACCAAACGACCATCCCGAACAAATGCATTACGCGGCAAACCCAAAGTACGAAATCCAACGGTAGTTCTTTACTGTAAAAATGAAAGGTTCTGTGATTTCAGACGTCAGCAATATAAATTTTTTTTATGCAGAAAGCAATGAAAAGCACGAAACGGTAGTGCCTCAGTTTGAATTGTTACAGCTTTTGCGACCCCTCCTATAATCCTCCCCTTGTTAAGGGGAGGATGAACGTCCCCTCCTTAATAAGGAGGGGACTACAGGGGAGGTCGAACACGTGAAATAAAAAAATAAACTGATGCACTACGCACGAAACAACGAATGGTATCGGGTCTTATGCCGATTCGCGCCGCTTTTCAATCTTCAGAAATCCGGCATCCAAAAAGAGAATATGTACACCGAGCAGAAGCAGGCAGATATCTTCCAGAACTTTCATCCAGCTTATCGGTGTCGAGTGATCTTTCCCAAAACATCCGCAATCGATATTCAGATTCTGGCTGAGTGCAATGACGATCGCGACGATAAAAAACAGAAGCAGAACGGAAATCAGGAACGAGCTCGACCGGAGACAAACGCCGGCAACGAGAAAAATTCCGCAGATCAATTCGAGCCATGGGATGATCAATGCAAACAGGTTAATCATCGGGTACGGAACGATTCCGTACGCAAACACACTCTCCGCAAACGCATCGGGAGCGACAATCTTATCGATGGCGGCAAAGACGAAGACACAACCGAGGATACATCGCGAGACGAGCACGAGATACGGATTGGCGAGAATGGAATATTTCATTGCTGGTCTCCGACGACGGTCGTATCGATCGGCATACCCGCTTTTTGCCAGCCGTCCCAGCCGTCATCATACAACAAGAGATTCTTGAATTCCATGACGCCTAAAAATTCCGCAAGCGACCGGCCGAGCGGGCATTCCGAATTACTGCAATAAATGAGGACGAGCGTGTCGCGGGGAATTACCGCAAGCTCCGCAAAATGTTTGCCGGCATCGAGTGCGGGAATATTTCGGGCGCCTTTGATATGACCTTTCCGATATTCGTCGTCGTTGCGTGCATCGAATAGTATTCCGCGTTTTTGGTCCATCAACCGTTTCAACTGATCGAGCGTGATGATTTTATAGACCGGCTCGTCTTTTTTACCGGTCGCTTTTTCGATGGAATCCTTTCGTGCAAGTGCGCGATCGTGAAGAGGTGCAATAACTTTCACGTTATTCGGTCCGACGGTATCGTTTCGCACGACTGTTGATGAAGAATCGACCGTCGTTGTTTTCGGAGACGATTCGGAAAACAAAGCCGAATCGGAGACTGTTTCACTTTTTATTTTCGTACGGATGAGCGGTAAGCTTTTGGGCGAAACGGCATTATAGATGAATGCCAAACCCGCCGCAATTATTACGATCATCAACGATTCACGAATAATAGTTTTCATCGATTCATCCGTTTAAAGGAATTTATCGCCGACATGAATCTGAAAACCGCGAAGGAATTCTTCCGCGGACAATTTTTTCTTTCCTTCAAGTTGAAGCTCCAGGATTTCCACGATGCCGTTGCCGGTCTGCACGCCGATCCGTTGATCGGCAAAAACAATTTCTCCCGGATTTCCGGATCGTTGTCGTGTCGATACCGTTGATCGGTATATTTTTAACGACATATCGTTGTACAGTGTAAAAGCGCATGGGCGCGGCGATAATCCTCTTATAAAATTATGGACATCGCCCGCCGGTCGATTCCAGTCAATCCGGCAATCGTCTTTAAAAATTTTCGGCGCGGGTGAAGCAAGTTCATTATTCTGAGGTTTCGGCGTCATTTTCCCCTGCTCGATCAACCGGACAGAATGAAGGACAACTTCTGCTCCGATCTCCGAAAGTTTATCATGAATTTCCCCGGCTGTTTCATCCGGTCCAACCGGAATCCGCGCTTGAAGAATCACATTTCCCGTATCGACGGTCTCTTTAAGAAAAAAAGTCGTCACACCGGTTTCCCGCTCACCGTTGATGATCGCCCAGTTGATGGGAGCGGCGCCGCGATATTTCGGTAACAAGGACGCATGAAGATTAAAGGAACCGAACTTCGGCAACGAAAAAACTTCCGGCGGAAGGATGCGAAAGGCGACAACAATAAACAGCTCCGGCGATACGTTCCGAAGCTGATCGATGAATGCCGGATCTTTTAATTTCTGAGGTTGAAAAACCGTCATGCCGTGTTCTTCGGCAAAAAGTTTGACCTGTGAGGACGTCGTTTGCCTGCCCCGTCCGGCCGGTTTATCGGGAACGGTCACGACCGCTACGACATCGTAACGATTCTCCAGCAGAATCCTGAGACTCGGAACGGCAAACTCCGGAGTCCCCATAAAAACAATGCGCATGTAGTGTTAACCAAAATCAAAATTTACGCGGCAACATCGACGGCAGTGACGACGGGATAATTCACTTCCATTTCACCACGCTGGATCTTCTTTAATTCTTCGGCGTGAGCATGTCGTTGCTCCGTCGAAATGTGATCGATAAATAATACACCGTTGAGATGATCGATTTCATGCAGGATGACGCGGGCGAGCAAACCGCCGGCTTCCAACTCTGAGTCGTCAAAATTCGTATCCTTGTACCGCACGGTAATGATTTGCGAGCGGTCAACTTCATTGCGCACTTCAGGAATACTGAGGCATCCCTCTTCCATCGATACGGAACCGGAGGTAGAAACGATTTCCGGATTCACGAGTGTCAGCGGCGGTATATGTTTAAGGTCCTCGATATCGGAAACATCGATCACGACGACACGCTCAAGTCTTCCGACCTGTGTCGCGGCAAGACCGATACCGCTTGCTTTATGCATGGTCTCGAACATATCCATGATGAGCTGAATGACATCATCGGATATTCTTTTTACCGGTCGGGCTTTCTCCCGCAATACCGGTGCGCCGTATGTATAAATAGGCAAGACTGCCATAATCAATGATACAAAGTGAAGAAATGAAAAGCAACGAATGTTTACCTGATGATGCGGCGAGCGCCGCAATACCGTTTTTTATAATAATTGCTGTCCAACACGGAGACAGTTACGCCAAGAGAAACACTTGCATGAGCGAAAAGACCGTCGCCGACATAAATACCGACATGAGACGGCACATCGTCACCGATTGCGAAAAAAACGAGATCGCCGAACTGTAATGCATGCCGTTCGACCGGTTCTCCTTCATCGAACTGCTGAAGAGTAGAACGCGGAAGTGTTTTTCCAAAAACATTTTCAAAAATATTCGACGTAAAACCGGAGCAATCAAAGCCGGTCGAATCGGATCCGTCAAAGACGTACGGAACACCCATCAACGGCATCACATATGAAAGAAGAACAAGGCGATCGATACGGGGATTGTCTTCGGATATCCGAACCGGGGGAATTTCATTTTCCGCTACATCGATAGAATCCGTTTTATGATCGCGTGCAGCAAGATACCGGGATGACGAAGATGTACAACCCCAGAGAGAACTCAGAATGACGAAGACCGACAACAGTTGAGCCGTTACGGAAAGGCAACGGCTCACGTTTTTACCCGAGATACGCACGTAATTGTTTGCTGCGGGAAGCATGCCGGAGCCGTCGTATGGCTTTCTCTTTGATTTGACGAACCCGCTCGCGGGTCAATTGAAATTTTTCGCCGATCTCTTCGAGCGTTAACGAATGTTCGCGCCCAAGTCCGAAATAGAGACGAATAACTTCCGCCTCACGTTCGGTCAACGTTCCCAGCGCCCGCTCGACTTCCTTGCTCAACGATTCCTTAATGAGCGAATGATCGGGAAGCGGCGTGCGTTCATCCTGAATGACGTCCAGCAACCGGTTATCCTCGCCCTGGGCAAACGGTGCATCCATCGAAAGATGGCGTCCGGAAATTTTGAGCGTATCCGCAACTTCGAACAGGGACATATCGAGTTCTTCAGCCAGCTCGCTTGCGCTCGGTTCGCGCTCGAATTCCTGCTCGAGCGTACTGAATGCTTTCCCGATTTTATTCAATGCACCGACGCGGTTCAGCGGTAAACGCACGATGCGCGATTGTTCCGCCAGCGCTTGCAAAATCGACTGCCGGATCCACCACACAGCATAGGAAATGAACTTGAACCCGCGTGTCTCGTCGAAACGTTTCGCCGCTTTGATGAGTCCGAGATTCCCTTCATTGATCAGATCGCCGAGGGATAATCCCTGGTTTTGATACTGTTTCGCGACGCTGACGACAAACCGTAAATTCGCTTTGGTCAGTTTCTCGAGAGCTTTTTGATCTCCCTTTTTTATCCGCCGCGCAAGATCAATTTCTTCTTCCGGATCGAGAAGATCGACTCTTCCGATTTCCTGAAGATATTTATCGAGCGATTGGCTTTCGCGATTGGTATACTGTTTATTAACTTTTGCCATGCATGATCCCCATGTTGAAACTCGTCATCCGTTTTGAAGACAATATTCAACGGATTGAAATTCTATTATTCCTTAGACGGCGGTTGTCCCGACATCGATATGGTCAACGATACCGACGATGCTTGCATCGACGGGCGCCATTTCCACCGGCAGCGGAATTGTTGCTTCCCGTGCCGTTATGTAAAATACCGTTTCACCCGGTCCCGCTCCGACCGTATCAACGGCAACGATCGGATCGCCGACGATTTCGCGCCGGGCGTTTAAGGGCTGTATAAATTGCAGCTTCAAACTCTCTAACGATCGGTCTTTTCGTGTCGCCCAAACAGTTCCGATGACCTTTGCGAAAAACATTGTATCTAATCCTCAATATCGAGTTTATCGACAACCGCCATAATCACGGCATCCACCGGCTTGTTTTTTGTCACTGCCGTTTGACGCGCCGAGCTTCCGCTACACACCAGAACGACATCGCCAACGCCTGCCTGAACGGTATCGACCGCAACGACGAACGTTTCTTTTACTTTATAATCGATGCCGAGGTGTTTGACGATTTGAAATTTCATCCCGACCAATTCTTCGTCTTTTCGCGTCGCCCAGATTGTGCCGACCACTTTACCGAGGAACATACAGAAAATCCTTTTTCGTTAATTGAAAATTTGGATACCGTTACCGATGCAACGACGATTGCCGTCCGAGAATCTCTTCGGCAGACAGATGTTTTTTCACTGCACCCGAGGGAACGATCCGTAACTGTTTGACACCGGAAAATTCTTTTGGTTGTCCGGTCAACAAAGGAAGTTTGCTTTCCAAACACATACCGGCGATCATGGAATTCATTCTCGGCAATTTCAAACCGTCGGCAATTAATTTGCCGTAGTACTTTGCACTTTTTGCATTGACGCCGAGAATTTTCATCGCCGACATCGATTGTTCAACGGCGCGGCGTTCGGATTCGGAGCGCGCAAGGGAAAACAATTCTATCGCATTGAAAATCGTCGTATAACAAAAGAACTTCTGCATCGCCAACCGCAAAACCGATTCCTGCTCACCGTCATGAAGCAGATATTCCATGAAAACATCGGTATGCACAACAATTTTAGAAGCGCTCATTGCGCAGTAAACAAAGTTCGTGCCCGGCGACCAAACGGCGACCGATGCGATAATGTCCCTTCGACCTCAAGAAATTGAATGACGCCTTCACGATCCTCTAACTGCACGGTTGCAATCTGTTCCACTTCCGCTTCCGTTACATTTCGCTTCCGCAATTTGGAAGAAACGGTTCCGTCCGTCACGCGCACGGTGAGCCGTGAGCCTGTTCGAAACCGGCGAGCGACCGCCGGAGGCAATTTCACCGTACCGTCATGACCGACCGTTACTTCACACTCGATTGAAGGATACCGTCGTTCCATCGATTGGCGTCAGGATGAATGTTATGCGTACACTTCTTTTTCGTTACACTTGCAGACCTGCACACGGTGGTGACTGAACCGGATGCTTCCTTTTTTTGACGGTTCGGAACTGACGAACAGAACCGGCTGTTTGATTGCTCCGCAGCGGGGACATTTTTTCCCCGGTTGTGCAGCAGCTTTTGCAGCTTTATCCGCGAACGATTGTTGTTTTGCCATATGAAATTTTCCTTTTGATTACTGGATAGATTTAATATACTCGAACCACATTACCGCCGGCTTCGGTTGCTTTATTCAACACGGCAGCGGTATTACCGACAAGGTCTTCTTTTCTCATTCCTTCCAACACGCCGCAAACGCCGATGCTGATGGTGATGGAAAATGTTTTTCCGTCGAGATTGATAACGAGACCGGCAAGATTTTTCCGGATTTTTTCCGCCCACAAGTACGCATCATTTGCAGCGGTATTGACCAGCAGTATGCCGAAACGATTGGCATCGAACCGGCCGACGATATCGTACGAACGAACTCCCGCCCGGATAGCTTTTGCCAGCGCCAGCATCACACGTTCGAAGCCATCCCGCGTGAACCGTTGCGTCACGTCCGCAGCTTTGTCGACGGTAATGAAAATCATCGAAAGTTCATTTGCAGCGTCATCAGCTCGCTCCAGTTCTTCTTCAAGTTTCTGAAGAAAAAACTTTTTTGAATACATGCCGGTTTGCGCATCGATAATAACATATTCATTGATGACATCCTGCATATAATATATTTCCAGGGCCGACGCCGTGTTTTCCGCCAAGCGGTAAAGAATCTCGACATCCCTGCGGGAGAAATTGAATTTCTCTTTGCTTTCAATTGTCAGGGCGCCGTAACACTTATTGAGCGAGATAATCGGAACGGACAAGATCGATCCGGCATATCCGAATTTTTCACCGGTATAATACCGAACCGATGAAGATGTTTCGACATCATCAATATTGCAATGGGCATTCGTCCGGATAACCTGTCCGACAAGACTATCGGGAAAATCGATAATTTGTCCGGGGAGAACGAAACCTTCACTGGTACGGTTCGTGACCTTTTGTGTAACCCACGCGTGCTTGCTTTCATCGTAGAGAACGATCGAAAGAAAATCCCAGTTAATCAACTTGGATGTTTCTTCCGCGAGCGATTGAATGATTGTTCCGAGAGAAAAATCTGTTCTGACGCGATCCTGCAGCCGCCGGATGGAACTCAGCAACTCCGAGTCGAGCAACAGATCATATTTATCGTTATAACTTTTGATGAGAGCGGAAATTAATTTTGTGAATTTACCGAGCGTCAAAAGAGTTTCGGGACCGAAATCATCGCTTGCCTTGCTATCCACGGCGATCACGGCAACGGGCTGATCCATGGCGGGGTTATCTCCGCTTTTTGAAAAATAGACCGGGACACCGATAAACGATTTTACGAGCGCCGGCCGGTCGTAATACCGGAACATTTCCATTTCCGACATCGGGTTGACTTCATTAATAAATTCCGGCTTTCCGGTCAACGCCACATTGCTGATGAGGTCTTGTCCAATAGGAAACCGACGTGAGGCAAAAAAATCGGCGCTTTCCGTAATGCGCGCTTCCAACACCATCTGATTTTTTTCACGATTTGCCCAGAAGAATGCGACGGTGTGAGCGAACAACGCTTCTTTGATAACGGCAAGAACTTTATTCAAGAGGAAATCAAATTCCGTCCGAGGTTCGGAGTCGCTTTTATAAATTTCCGATCCGATATCGAAAAAATCGGATACGGCAAATTCTTTCTGAACCACGGAAGCTCCGAAGTCACGCTCTTCGGGAGAAACTGCTCCCGCCTTCGTTTGTGTGACAGTCTGAGAAAATGCATGATGCCCGGTCGGCTGCTGCGTCACCGGTATTGATTCGATCGAAAAATTTCCTTCAGGATTTTCTTCAGAATGCGACTGAAAATCATCGAAGATTAATTTTTTCATCATCTCACTTTTTGAATGTGAACGGAAAAAGGACTTCGCGCTGCTGAAACCGATTTGAATATCGAGTTGTTTTGCGCGGAACGTCGTGAAGAGCAGAACACCCGAACCTGTCAGGACAATTAAACAGAGTACCCGAATGAAAAAAATATCTACCAAAATACCGACAATGACGGAAATTATTCCAATAACAATGAACACTCCTTCGCCTGCTCCCAATGCGGTCTGCAAAAACTCTAGAACTTTGGCAATTTTCTTCATGAAATGCCGAAATTGATATAAAATATTATTGGAAAACCTTTAAATCTAATTAATTATACGATAAAAGTCAATGTAGGTTAAAGGCCTTTAAAAAGTTAAAAATTCAACGTATTATCCTGTAACGGAAAAATTTAATCATTCGAATTGCAATTGAATCGCATAAACGTTATAATTCATTAACGATGAACAGCGAAAGAAATACTCTCCACATTTTACTCGTCGATGATGATGCGGAATATGTCGACGTCATCAAACATCAACTAAAGCCTTTCCAAAACAGACAATTCGAAATAACCTGGGTTACCGACGGGGAAAAAGCATTGGCAATGCTCGAATCAGGAACATCGTTTGATCTGCTGTTAATGGATTACTTTTTACAACGGACCAACGGTGTTGAAATTGCAAAGAAAATCGCTGCCAACGATATCAATATTCCCATTATCCTGCTGACCTCCAACAAGGATTTCCATATTGCGATAGAGGCAATGAAATACGGGGTCAGGGAATATCTCATAAAAGAAGAAACGGTAGATTCAATTCTTCCCAGGACGATTATCAACGTTGTCGAACTCCGCCGACTCAACGATAAAATAGCTGCCACCGAAAAACAAAAATTATTTTCACAGAAAACGGCGGAAACGGTGCAGGAACTCGTCGTGACGATGTGTCACGAATTCAATAATCCGCTCGCGGCAATTAAAATCAGCGCGGACATTATTCTCCGCCAGCCGTTAACGGATGAGCAACGGACCATTTTAACGAAACTCAATTCGAATATTTCACTGCTGGAAAAACAAATCGTCAAATTGCGGGATCTTCCGACGGAAAAATCCCAGCCGGCACCGGTCTCACAATAGTCGCCAGCTTCGGTTTTTCTTGATTTTTTGCCAAAAATTTTTTATATTAGTCATTATGAGTTTATTTCCACGATATTGTTTTGGGGGCGGCAGAAAACTCTCCCGGTGCAAGAAAAAAGCAACAACTGGAAATGTGATGACAAGGAATAATGTAACGTGAGTACGAACTGTAATTCTGTCCCGCCCAACAACGGGACATTTTTTTTCTCCTCCTGTTCACGAGCGTATGATTCTTGGTGATGTTCAGCGTATTATGGAATCCTGGGCGCCGCGAGAAATCGCATGGGAACGGGATACCGTCGGTATTCAAATCGGATCGAAAAATCAACCGGTCAGAAAAATTCTTGTGAGCCTGGACGCAAGTGAAGAGGTCATACAAGATGCTGTCCGGAAAAAAACTGATCTTCTTATCACGCATCACCCGTTGTTTTTTCATCACTTGCGCCGCATTTCGCCGGATGATCGCATCGGCAGAATGGTAACATCACTCGTCCAAAACAGGATCGGCGTATATTCCGCCCACACGAATTTGGATTTTGCCGCAGGCGGTGTCAGCCACGCGCTGGCGTTACAATTGAAACTCACCAATATCACGGTATTGAAAAAAAATCTTGCGGTGCTGAAAAAAATCGCGGTGTTTGTTCCGCTGGATTATTCGGAAAAAGTGTTCACGGCAATGACCGAGGCCGGCGCCGGCGCGATTGGAAAGTACGAAGCGTGTTCTTTCGAAACAAAAGGAACGGGAACGTTCCGTGCACGGAAAGGTGCAAAGCCGTTTATCGGAAGCGTCGGTTCGCTGGAACGAACGCCCGAAGTTCGTATCGAAGTTGTTGCGCCGTCGTGGCTTGTCACGGATGTTCTCCGGGCAATGCGGTCCGTTCATCCGTATGAAGAAGTTGCGTATGATGTCTACAGTCTTGCCAATACTCATGAACAATTCGGTGCCGGGGCGATCGGCGAATACAAACGGTCGGTGACAACACAGAATTTCCTCGCTTCGGTGAAGCGATGGCTGGGCGCCGAAACAGTGCGTTTCAGCCGGACACAGAAAAAAACAATTCGGCGGGTTGCCGTCTGCGGCGGAAGCGGATCGGATTTATTGGAAACAGCAGTGGATGCGGACGCCGATGTCTTTGTCACGGCGGATGTCGGTTATCACCGGTTTCAGGAGGCGGAAAACCGCATTCTGCTCGTTGACGCCGGGCATTATGAAACCGAGCTCCCGATTCTTCATCATATTGTTCAACGTCTTTCAGCAGAATGTAAACGGCAGAACGAACGCATCGAAATCAGTGTATCATCAAAAACTCGTAATCCGGTTTTTTCTTATTAACCATGAAGGGTAACTCCGTGGAAACTACGTTAAAATATCTCTTTGCATTACAACAAGTCGATTCACAACTTCAAGAAGTCGAAGAATTAAAGGGCGACCTGCCCGGCATTGTCAGCTCGATGGAATCTCGTTTGAAAGAAAGCAAGAATAGACTCAAAGAGCTTCAGGCGACATTAAAGCAGGCAAAAATCGATCGTGACGATGCCGACGTGGAAATCATCAATTTTTCGGAAAAGATTGAGAAATACAAAAGCCAGCAACTGAATGTCAAATCCAATAAACAGTACGATGCTTTAACCAAAGAAATTGAAAATGCCGAACGGCAATCGGAAAAACTTGAAAAGAATATGGAGTTGCTGGAAGGAAAAATGGAAGCCGCAAAAAAAGAAATTGAAACGTTAACCGTCCAGGTGGAAGAAGCGACGGGAGAATTTGAAGAACGAAACAAGGAATTAAAGGAAGTCAATAAGGAACACGAAAAAGAAGAATTGAAACTCAAACATGAACGCGAAAAATTACTCGCACGGCTCGAAGATACGGATCTTGAACGATACGAGCGGATCAAAAAAGCGAAGAACGGCATGGCGGTCGTTCCGGTAAAACGCGGCGCCTGCGGCGGTTGCTTCAATCGTGTTCCTCCGCAAAAGATTTTAGAGATACGGCAGAATTTACAACTGTACACGTGCGAACACTGTGGCAGGATCCTTGTATCGGATCATATTGTTGAGGTGAATGCCGTCCATTCATGATTGTATATGCTCATACGGACGGTGCCTCGCGCGGAAATCCGGGCGAAAGCGGGATCGGGATTCTGCTCCGCGATGAACATGGTACGGAATTGTTTGCCGGTTGCGGTTATATCGGAACGGCGACAAACAACGTTGCGGAATATGAGGCATTACTTGCCTGTCTTCAAAAAGCGGTATCCCTGCAATGCGAAAAACTTGTGGTCCATTCCGACAGCGAATTGATGGTCCGCCAGTTGCAGGGCAAATACAAGGTAAAAAATAAATCCTTGCAGCGGTATTTTCAGAAAGTTCAAACGATGCTTGCATCGGCACCGTTCGATTTCAGCATCGTTCATGTTCTGCGAGAACATAATCGCGATGCCGATCTCCTGGCAAATGCCGGCATCGACAACAGGCAACCGCTTATAATTTGATTTTTTCTATCCGGTCATCATACCCGGATAGTGTATGACGAAATGTAATTTAATTCAAACTCCTTAGAGACTGCGCATCGTGCAATCGCCCCGTCAATATTTTTAAAATATCGACGGGGAGGAAAGTCCGAACTCCAAAGGACAGGATACCTCCTAACGGAAGGATGCCGTTTGTGTAAACACGCGGCAATGGATAGTGTCACAGAAAATATACCGTCCCGTTCAGTTCTTCCGAACTGAACGGGATAAGGGTGAAAAGGCGAGGTAAGAGCTCACCATCCCGTTAGAGATAACGTGGATCGACAAACCCTATCCGGAGCAAGACCATGTATGTTTTGCGAACCGTTATAACCGGTGGAATGTGGTCCGTATTCCGCTCTTCATCGAAGAACCGCAAAACGGGTAGGTCGCTAGATCCTGCACGCAAGTGCCGGACCAGATAAATGATTGCAATCCCGTCCCGTTCTTTCGAACGGGACGGGATACAAAATTCGGCTTATAGATGCGCAGCCTTTCATTTTTTTTAAACAACGAACTATGAAAAGAGAATATCGCTGGACATTAGCTTCACCTCCCGACCCACAGGTCACGGCACAACTGGCAAAAGAAATCAATATTTCCGAGTCCATTGCCCGTATTCTTATCCATCGCGATATTACGACATATCAGCAGGCGAAAGAATTTTTCCGGCCGCAACTCTCCCAGCTTCATGATCCGTTTTTGATGGACGGCATGACCCAAGCCGTCGATCGAATTACGAAAGCGGTAGAAGCGAAAGAAAAAGTTTTACTCTTCGGTGATTATGATGTCGACGGCACAAATAGTGTTGCGATGCTCTATTTATTTTTTACACAACTCGGATTAGAGTCGATCGTCCATGTTCCCGATCGTGTCAAAGAGGGATACGGAATTTCCAACAGCGGCATTGACCGGGGAAAAGAATTTGGAGCGACTCTCCTCGTCTCGATCGATTGCGGAATCACCGCTATCGATCAGGTTGAATATGCCCGCTCTCTCGGCATCGACGTCATCATTTGCGATCATCATGAACCCGGTGAACGGCTGCCGAACGCTTACGCCGTCCTTGACCCGCTTAAACCCAATTGCCACTATCCGTTCAAATATTTATGCGGCTGCGGTGTCGGCTTTAAACTGATCCAAGCAATCGCACGACGACGCGGTGAAGAACAGACCGCATTTCAATTTATCGATTTTACAACGCTCGCAACGACAGCAGACATTGTTCCTCTCGTCGGTGAAAACCGGATCATCACGAAGCTTGGGCTGGAACTGATCAATTCTTCACCGCGTCCCGGTATCGCCGCATTGATTGAAAGCTCGGGAACTCATTCAGGCAAAATCACGACCGGCCAGATTGTCTTCGTCCTCGCCCCGCGCATCAACGCCGTCGGACGCATGGGTGATGCATTCCGTGCAGTCCAATTATTGACGTGCGACGACCCGACTACGGCAATGCAGATCGCTCAGGTGTTGGAAGAAGAAAATCGACAGCGGAGAAAAATCGACGAAGATACATTCCTCAAAGCGCAGGAGCTTGCCGACCTCGTGCTGCACGTCGATGCGGATCCCGCCCTCGTGCTTCACCATGAAAACTGGCATCCCGGCGTTATCGGCATTGTTGCTTCGCGGCTGGTGGAAAAATATTATCGCCCCACCATTATGATGACAACGGTCGACGGCGTTGCGAAAGGCTCCGCACGAAGCATCGTCGGATTCGATATTCATCGCGCATTGAAACGCGTGGAAGACAAAGTCATTCAATTCGGAGGACATAAATATGCCGCCGGTCTGACGGTTGCCCTCGATCGCGTCGATGAATTCCGTGAAGCTTTCAACATCGCCGTGAAGGAATTGATGGCGGAAGAAATTAAAACTCCGGAAATCAAAATCGATGCAGAACTGAAACTCGAAGAACTCGTCCCGCGGTTTGTCCGAATCCTCAAAGAATTTGCGCCGTTCGGCCCGGGCAACATGCGTCCCGTTTTCCTGGCAAGAAATGTCGAAGCCATCGGTGTTCCGAAGATTGTCGGGAAAGATCATTTGCGCATGCGTGTCAAACAACATAACAATGTACTCGACACGATCGGATTCGGATTGGGACATCTGTTACCGGAAGTTCGGGCGAACAGTAAAAGTCTTGATATCGTTTTTTCGGTCGACGAACATGAAGTGATCACGTCCTCGGCGACCGGAACGACGGAAGCGTTTCCACAATTAAAAATCAAGGATATTCGGAAAAGCGCTCCTATACCATCAGCACCACAATCTTCATAATCACCAATAATTTTTTGTGAACTAAGAAGGAAATGAGTTATGTCCGGTCATAATAAGTGGGCAAAGATCAAACGAAAAAAAGGTGTGAACGACGCCAAGCGCGGAAGAATTTTCACGCGCCTTATTAAAGAAATGTCGATTGCCGCCCGTGATGGCGGCGGCAACTTAAACCACAATCCACGGTTGCGGCTTGCCGTTGAAAAAGCGCAAGCGGCAAATATGCCGGCGGAAAATATCAAGCGCGCTATCCAACGCGGAACCGGAGAACTTCCCGGCATTTCATATGAAGAAGTTACGTATGAAGGATTCGGACCGGCCGGCGTCGCATTGATCATCGAATCGGTGACCGATAATAAAAATCGTACGGTCGCCGAAATTCGACATATTTTAGAACGAAATAACGGCAAACTCGGCGCGGCGAATTCCGTCTCACGTCTCTTTCATCGTAAAGGAATCATCCGAATTGCCAGAACCGCATTCGCCGAAGACGCTTTGATGAATATCATTATCGATGCCGGAGCGGATGACATGAACACGGAAGACGAATCGTATGAAATTACTACGGCACCGGAAAATTTCGAAACGGTTCGGAAAGCCATCGAGGCAAATAAAATCCCGATGGAAGAAGCCGAGATCCAGCGCATTCCCGAAATGACCGTCAAGGTGGAAGGAAAAGAAGCCGAACAGGTAATGAAGTTGATCGAAGCAATCGAAGACCATGACGACGTTCAGCATCTCTATGCAAATTTCGACATCGATGAAAAAATCATGGCAGGATTCAGTGCTGAATAACCAGGGCTTCACCGACCCTTTTTTATTTTTTACTTTTGATTTTTTCATTGAAGAATGATCATTCTCGGCATCGATCCCGGTACGTTAATAACCGGTTACGGTATAATCGAAACCAAATCGGGAACCGTGCGGATGATCAGTTGCGGAGCGATCAAAAACGACAGCAAGAGATCAATGCCGGAACGCCTCAAGCGTATTTTTGAAACGCTCAATTCGATCATCGAACAATTTCATCCGGATGAATTTGCAATTGAAACGGCTTTTTATGGAAAGAACGCACAATCAGCGTTAAAACTTGGTCATGCACGAGGCGTCGCCATGCTTGCCGCAGTCACACGAAACATACCGGTACATGAATACTCGCCTCGCGAAGTTAAAAAGGGAATCGTCGGCAAAGGAAATGCCTCCAAAGAGCAGGTACAGTTCATGGTGAAAAATCTTTTACGGCTGAAAGAAGTTCCGAAATATTACGACGTCACCGACGCGCTTGCCGTTTCGATTTGCCATCTCCATCGCCGCACAACTCCTCAAGCGAAATCATTTAAAAGCTGGAAGGCATTTCTCACGGCACACCCTGAAAAAATTTCCCAGCAGCAGAAAAAGCCACGATGATTTCCCATCTTAAAGGCAATATCGTTCACAAATCGCCTACAGAGATTGTCGTTGATGTTAACGGTGTCGGATATGCGGTGACAATTCCGCTTTCGACATTTGAAAAGATCGAACACACTTCCGGACAAGCAACTATTCTAACCTATCTCCATGTTCGTGAAGATGCCATGCTGTTGTACGGCTTTGCAACTGAAACAGAGCGGGAAATCTTCAAAGCGCTCATTTCAGTTTCCGGAATCGGACCGAAAATGGCACTTGGCGTTTTATCCGGTATGAGCACCGGGGAAATCCGGAACGCGATCGTTCAGGGAAATCTTTCCGCTCTGACATCCATTTCCGGCATCGGAAGAAAAACTGCCGAACGGATCGTGATCGAACTCAGGGATAAACTTGGAAAAGCCGAAATATCGGAATCATCAATTATTCCTACCAGCAAACAGATGAAAGCGCGTTCCGAAGCGATTGTAGCGCTGATGTCGTTGGGCCATTCGCGCCAAACCGCAGAGCAGGCATTGCTCAAAGTTGTCAGCGAATCTGTCAATAAAGATATTTCTGTTGAAGAGATGATAAAGCGGGCATTGCACTACGCCACGAAGTGATATTTTCCATTGAAAGTAATTCCTTATGGGAAATCTTATTTATTATATCTCTGAGAAAATAGCCAATCTCTTTGGTGTCGATCCAATAGACGTAATGGCATTTGGAATGATCATCTGGACAATATATTATACAAAGAAACGGGCTCCTCAATGGAAAACGCTTTCATTTATGTCAAAATCAATCGTCATTTTGGGAATATTTGGGTCAATTATTCTGATCTTTGGAAGTATCGCTATTCACGTGCGAGAGCATAATCCATAACAAATTTTCGCTTGAGTCTGCCTTTCATATTCTTCTAACTTCTTTCTATTAAGTCAGCACGCATTATTGCTATTCATTCCCTTTCTCAGTAAATTCACATTCAATGGCTAAACGATCGGATCATACCGCACCGGAACGACTTGAATCGGAAATCGAGCTTGACCAAACTTTGCGACCGCTGCAGTTCGCCGATTTTGTCGGTCAGCGGAAGATTGTCGATAATCTGAATGTGTTCATCACAGCGGCAACCAAACGGGGCGAAAGTCTGGATCACGTTCTTCTCACCGGTCCCCCCGGACTCGGCAAGACGACGCTTGCTTACATTATCGCGAATGAAATGGGCGTACAGATCAAATCGACGTCCGGTCCGGCGCTCGATAAACCGTATAACCTCGCCGGCGTTCTGACGAACCTGAGCAAAGGCGATGTGCTCTTCATCGATGAAATCCACCGGCTGAATCCAATTGTCGAAGAATATCTATATTCCGCAATGGAAGATTATCGGATCGATATCGTCATCGACAGCGGACCGAATGCCCGAAGCGTGCAACTCAATATTCCACCGTTCACGCTTGTCGGCGCTACGACGCGGGCTGGATTGCTGTCGTCACCGCTCCGTTCGCGGTTCGGCGTCACCAATCGTTTGGATTATTACCGCGCTGATGACTTACAAACGATCATCAAACGTTCGGCAAATATTCTCAAAGTGGAAATCGATGCCGACGGCAGTTCTGAAATTTCACGCCGTTCACGCGGGACACCGCGTATCGCAAACCGTTTGCTGAAGCGATGCAGGGATTTCGCTCAAGCAGAGCAATCACTCAAACAGCATCGCGGAATCATTACAAAAGAAGTTGCCGTGTATGCGCTCAACAAATTGGAAGTCGACGATCACGGTCTCGACGACATGGATAAACGCATTCTCACGACGCTCGTGCAAAAATATAAGGGCGGTCCTGTCGGTGTCAACACGCTCGCTGTTGCCGTCGGCGAAGAACCGGGAACGATCGAAGAAGTCTACGAACCGTATCTTATTCAAGAAGGTTTTTTAGTGCGCACACCGCGTGGACGGGAAGCGACAGATTTGGTCTACAAACATTTTCATCTGACAAAACATTCGGCGCCGACAAAACAGGCGGAACTCGGTTTCACGACAACGACAAATTAGAAAATGTATACCGTTCGACGGACATTCATGGGGCAACTTCCTTTCGGCACTGATTTGCTGGAAGGATTGACATCCATCGTTCAAAAAGAAAATATACGACTCGGGCGCATTCATGCAATCGGTGCAACAACACATGCCGTCGTTGCCTATTACGATCAGAATACCAAACAATATAACCCGATGGAATTTTCCGGCGGCATGGAGATTTTGAATTTGACCGGCAACATCAGTATCCGCGATGGCAAACCGTTCGTGCATGTTCACATCGTCCTCAGTGACAGAGAGGGGAAAGCTTTCGGCGGGCATGTTCTTCCCGGCACAAAACTCTTCGCTCTGGAAGTTTTTATTGACGAACTTGACGGGGAAGAATTAGTGAGGTCTCACGAGGAAAAGACCGGTTTGTATTTGTGGAAATCGGGACAATTTTTATAAAACATCAATCTGAATTTTAAGGAACCGTTATGGCTCTCGATAACGATCTTCAATCGATTCAAGAAATGCGCGACCTTGTGCAGAAAGCAAAAAAAGCACAGTTGGAATTTCGCGCGTATGATCAGCAGCGCGTCGACCGCATCGTCAAAGCAATGGCGGACGCGGGTTTTGAAGCGGCAGAGCGGCTGGGAAGAATGGCGCACGAAGAAACCGGCTTCGGCAAACCGGACGATAAGAAAAAGAAGAATGAATTTGCCACGCGCCGCGTTTGGGAATCGATCAAAGATCTCCGATCGGTCGGCGTTATTCGCGAAGATAAGGAAAAAAAGATCATCGAGATTGCAGAACCGATGGGAGTTGTCGCCGCCCTCATTCCTTCCACAAACCCAACCTCGACCGTCATGTTCAAATCGATTATTTCTGTGAAAGGACGCAATGCTATCGTTGCAAGTCCGCATCCGCGCGCTTCGAAATGTACAGGTGAGGCAATGCACGTTATCGCTCAAGCTGCAGAAGCGGCAGGTGCGCCGCAAGGTTTGATGGCATGTTTGAGTATGCCGACCATCGAAGCGACGAATGAATTGATGAAACATAAACTCGTGTCGATTATTCTCGCAACCGGCAGTAACCCGATGGTGCGTTCGGCATATAGTTCCGGAAAACCGGCGTACGGCGTCGGATCGGGAAATGTTCCGGCATACATCGAGAAAACTGCCGACATCCGGAAAGCAGTTGCCGATGTTGTTTCGGGGAAAACATTTGACCTCGGTGTTCTCTGTTCAACCGAAGCGTCGGTTGTGGTCGATGCTGCTATCAAAAATATTGTCGTCGAGGAATTCAAACGAAGACATTGTTATTTTGTTGAAGGTGAAGAGAAAGAAAAGCTGAGCAGATTGATGTTCGATCAGCGCGGCGGAATCAATCCGGATATGGTCGGAAAACCGGCAACATTCATTGCCCAACATGCCGGCATCAATGCTCCGGCAGAGACACAAGTATTGGTTGCCGAGCTTCAGGATGTCGGCAAGCAAACTCCCCTTTCGCGGGAAAAACTTTCACCGGTTCTTTCGTTCTACACTGTTGACAATTGGCGCGAAGGATGTGAACGCTGCATTGAACTGCTCGAATTCGGCGGCATCGGGCATACGATGGTCATCCATTCGATGGATGAAGATATCATCATGAAATTCGCGCTGGAGAAACCGGCATTCCGGATTCTTGTCAACACACAATCAGCGCTTGGCGCCGTGGGATACACGAACGAATTGCTTCCGTCGTTGACGCTTGGTCCGGGAACATTCGGCGGATCGATCATTTCTGAAAATGTATCGGCGAAACATATGTTCAATGTCAAACGGCTCGCCTTCGAAACTCGTCCGATCAATCCTCCAAGCGGAACTGTAGCTTCGGTTCAGCAGCCGGCACAAAAACCGGAAATCAAACCGGCAATCAGTCACAATCCTCCAACGCCTGCACCAAAACCGGTTGGATCGAAATCATGGATTGAAGAAATCGACGAGCGTATTCGCCTGAAAGCGACTAATGCCCCTGTGAAACAGCCTAAAGAAGAAGCGACAGGTTCGGTTCCATCCGGACAAAAACTGGGAAGCGGTATTTCCGAGGATGAGGTCGATAAGATCATTAAAGAATTTTCAAAACGTTAATAACGCAATAATTATTTGTAAGCCCCACAATTAATTGTGGGGCAAGAATTAATTGCGGGGTTTTTATCATTGCAATGCGGGAGGCATTCATGGTACATTCATTCACTAAAATTTTCATCCATCTTGTTTGGTCGACAAAATTTCGGCAACCGTTTCTCACCGGTGAACTGAGACCAACGCTGAAAGCACACATCGAAATGTATGCCAAAGAAAATAATATCCAGATCAATTCGCTTGCCGTGCAGCCGGACCACGTTCACCTTCTCGTACAATTGCGAAGTGATCAACGCGTTGAAGATATCTCCAAGCTGCTGAAGGGAGAATCTTCGCACTGGCTCAATACGCAAGACCTTCTTCGGGAAAAATTTTCCTGGCAACGGGGCTATGGCGGTTTCTCGGTAAGTCCTGGCCATGTCGATCGGGTTCGTAATTACATTCTTAATCAGGATGAGCATCATCGCACAAAACCTTTTTCGGAGGAGCTGCAAAATATTCTCGAAAAACATGGTTTCACAATGCACGATTCAGAAGAGTAACCAGTTGTTCAGAAAAAACCTAACGTGCTGCCATGCTCTATAAAAAACTCCCTCGTTCTTTCTACCTGCGCCCGACCCTTATTGTTGCAAAAGATCTTCTTGGAAAATATTTTGTCCGAAAATTGGGCAAGCAAACGCTGGTTGGAAAGATTGTCGAAGTGGAAGCATATCTCGGCGAAAAAGATCCCGCAAGTCACACGTACCGCGGTAAAACGAAGCGTAATGAAGTCATGTTCAAAAAAGGCGGCCACCTTTATGTCTATTTTACGTATGGCATGCACTTCTGCGCTAATGTCGTCACTGAACAAGAAGGAATCGGACATGCAGTATTGTTGAGAGCAATCGAGCCAATCAAAGGAATTGATTTGATGAGAAAAAACAGAGGGCTCGCGACCGATAAGCCAGAAAAAAACCTTACCAATGGACCGGCAAAATTATGTGAGGCGTATGGAATCGCGCGTGAAGAAAATGGTACAGATCTTTTAGGAGATAAAATCTTTATTACAACCGGTGAATCAATTACAAAAGGCAGTATCGCTGCATCACAACGAATCGGAATCAGAAAAGCGATAGACAAAAAATGGAGATTTTATATCAAAGGGAACAACTTCGTTTCAACAATTTAAGATTTCAATTCCTCCTTCAAAAACTGTCCCGTATACGACTTCTTATTCTTCGCCACATCTTCCGGCGTCCCCTCCGCAACAATTTCTCCGCCGTTTTTTCCGCCTTCGGGACCGAGATCGATAACCCAGTCTGCCGTTTTGATGACATCGAGATTATGCTCGATGACGATCACGGTGTTTCCTTTATCCACAAGTTTATCGAGCACTGACAACAACATCCGGATATCTTCAAAATGCAATCCGGTTGTCGGTTCATCCAAAATATAGAGCGTCTTGCCGGTTCCGACTTTTGAAAGCTCCGTCGATAGTTTCACTCTCTGCGCTTCGCCGCCGGAAAGCGTCGTTGCCTGCTGACCCAATCGAATATATCCAAGCCCGACATCATACAGCGTTTGTAATTTTCTCTTGAGACTCGGAATCTCACTAAAAAATTCAACTGCCTCGGCAACAGTCATGTTCAACACATCGGCAATCGACTTTCCCTTAAATAGAATTTCAAGTGTTTCACGATTGTATCGTTTGCCTTTACACACCTCGCACAAGACATATACATCGGGAAGGAAATTCATTTCAATTTTGCGTACGCCATCACCTTCACACTCTTCACATCGACCGCCTTTTACATTGAAACTAAAACGGCCAACCTTATAACCGCGTATCTTTGCTTCCGGCAGTTGTGAATATAAATCGCGAATGAATGTGAATAATCCCGTGTACGTTGATGGATTGGAACGAGGCGTTCTTCCGATCGGCGATTGGTCGATATCAATCACTTTATCGATGTACGCAAGCCCGTCGATGGATTTGTACGGAAGCGGTATTTCTTTCGACTTAAAAAATTTTCGCGATAGAATGCGATACAATGTTTCGGAAATGAGACTCGATTTTCCGGAACCGCTCACTCCCGTGATACAGACAAATGTACCGAGCGGAATATTCAGCGTCAGTGATTTGAGATTATTGCCGCGTGCACCAAGAAGAGAAATTGTATTTCCGTTTCCTTTGCGCCGCCGGTTGGGAATTTCAATCTTCTTCTTGCCCGACAAATACAAGCTTGTATTGGATTCGACCACATGATTCACACTGTTACTTTTTTTAGAAATTTTCAATTGATTCGGCTTGCCGGTCGCAACAACGTGTCCGCCGTGCTCGCCGGCGCCGGGACCAAGGTCGACGAGAAAATCCGCACTCTGAATCATTTCCTTGTCATGTTCGACAACGATCACCGTATTTCCTAGGTCGCGGAGTTCTTTCAAGCTGTTGATAAGCTTGATGTTATCACGTTGATGCAAACCGATGCTCGGCTCATCCAGAATATACAGGACGCCGACAAGTTGTGATCCGATTTGCGTCGCGAGACGGATGCGCTGACCTTCACCGCCGGAAAGCGTCCGTGCCGAACGATCAAGCGTCAGATAATCGAGCCCAACATTCAAGAGAAAATGCAGTCGTTGTGTGATTTCTTTCAGAATTTGTTTGGCGATTTCTAACTGCCGATTCGTCAACTGTAACGTTTGAAAGAAATCGTATGCATCCCGGATCGAAAAGGCAACAACGTCATTGATATTGAATGTCTTTTTAGATTTTGCATCAACCAATTTCACGGCAAGACTTTCCCTGCGCAGTCGTCCTCCCTTGCAGAGCTGGCACGGTTTTGTCGTCATATAGGATTCCACCCACTGGCGAATTCCTTCCGACGAAGTCTCGTCGTAATAATGTTTGAGGACATTGATGATTCCGTCAAACCGCTGTTTATATGTTACGATTCTTCCGGTGGAATAGGTATACGGAATTTCAAATTTCTCATCTCCGCCGCCATGGATCAGAAGATCGATAAATTGCCGGGAAAGTTTTTTAACGGGCGCGTTCAAATTGATATTGTATTTTTTGGATACTGCGCGAACTTGATTCCACAACCATGTTTCGCGCGGCGCACCTAATGGTGCAAGCCCTTCCTGATTGATCGAAAGATTCGGATCGGGAAGAATGAGATCCATGTCGAAATCTTTCGTCTCACCGAGACCGCTGCAGGTCGGGCAAGAGCCGTACGGTGAGTTGAACGAAAAAGAATTCGGCGCCGGCTCATCATAGCTGATGCCGCAATTCAAACAGGCAAGATGCTGGCTGAAGAGTTGATCCTCATCATTCTTTTCGATGATCACAAGCCCGGAACCGATCCGCAATGCCGTTTCAATGGAATCGGCAATACGGGAACGCATATCCGACCGTACAACAAGCCGGTCAACGACCACTTCGATATTGTGAACTTTATATCGGTCGACCTGCATCCCCTTGCGAATTTCTTTCACTTCCCCATCGACACGCACGCGGAGAAATCCATCTTTGACGATCTCTTCGAACAATTCCCGGTAATGACCTTTCCGGCCGCGAATGATCGGAGCGAGGATCTGAATATTCGAATCTTCCGGATATGCCATTACTGCATCGATAATCTGATCGACGGATTGCTTCTGCACGACCCGGCCGCAATTGTAACAATGCTGGATGCCGACGCGTGCGAAGAGCAAGCGGAGATAATCATAAATTTCTGTCACCGTTCCGACCGTCGAGCGGGGATTATGAGAAACGGTTTTCTGTTCAATGGATATGGCAGGACTCAAACCTTCGATCTTATCGACATCGGGACGTTCCATGAGACCGAGAAACTGGCGAGCATACGCCGAAAGACTCTCCACATACCGCCGCTGTCCTTCTGCGTAAATCGTATCGAACGCCAGGCTTGATTTTCCCGAGCCCGACAGTCCGGTAATGACGATCAACTGATCCCGCGGCATCTCAACATCGATATTCTTGAGATTGTGAACGCGGGCGCCTTTAACAATAAGTGTTTCTTGTTCCAATGAAATCACATGAATGGAAAGGAATAATAAAGGCGACGAATCTTTCGCCGCCTTGCTCTTTCAATGTATAAAACAGGCAAGAAAAATGCAAAACATCATGTCGAACCAAACCGGCTTGCGTACATTTCCGTCACATATTTCAATGTCACGGTTCCGTCCGATTGATGTTTCAAAAAAATCTTCTTCAAACCATCAACAATAAATTCATGATTGGGCTGACCCGGAGCAGGAATATATGATGCCGACAAAAATCTTCCTTTCATTCCATCCCAATCGAGAATTTGTTGATTCGGCAACTCCTTGAACATGATCAATTTTTGTGAAAAGAATTCAGCAAGTGTTTTGATGTCGATATTTTTATGATGAATTTTTCCATATTCTGGTGTTTCGCGACGGAGGAATTCTTCCAGTTCGATATGAAACGCATCACCGTCAATTACGCGAGTATTCCACACCAGTACAACCCATCCTTCCCTTTTCAAAACTCGTTGAAACTCTCTCTTTGACAAAGATCGGTCAAACCAATGAAACGCCTGCGCCGAAATTATGAGATCGATACTGTTTGACGGTAGTGTCGTTTCCTCGGCGCTGCCGTTGACACTCACAAATTTCGGATTACTAATATATTGTTGTTCAGCAGCAATGCGCATGTTGGCATTCGGCTCGACGGCAAAGACCGTCCGGCAATGCGGAAGTACAATCTCGGTCATGATTCCGGTTCCGGATCCGATATCGGCGACAATGCTATGATCGTTGAGTTTGCAAATTTCTTTTATGACCCCGATTAATTCTTCGGGATAATTCGGCCTATATTTTCGATAATCATCGACCCTATCGGTGAATCGCTCTTTGGAATCCATCTTCATATATCAATTTTTTTTGACACTGCTCCTTTTTTCACATCCAAATTAATCACCGGTCGTAAATGTGAGAGTATACGGGTTATCCAATGAGACACCTTCTTTCGTCTGAAGGCCGGTAGAAATTGTTATGGTGTACGTTGTGTTCGCCTGCAATGCACCGCTGATATTGTATGTAAAAGAAGACGTTCCATTGTTAAATGATCCCGGAATATTTGGACCGCTGGAGAATGCTCCTGCAACCGTTGAGGAATTAATATTACCATTCAAAGTGAATACGATTGAGTTTAACGTTTTGGAAACACCCACACTTCCGTTTGTCACCGAGGTGGTCGTCACTTGAAACGGTGCAGTCGAAAATGCAAATGAATAAGGGCTGCTCAAACCGCCGCCGCCCGTGGACTGAAGTGTCGTTGGAATCGTCACGGAATAATTCGTATTTTCCGCAAGCTCACCAACCGGATGAAACGTAAAACTCGTGCTTCCTTCAAACGTTGAAATCCATCCCGGCACGGACGGTGTGATGATGAAATCATTCTGTATGCCGGTCGTATCGAGAGGCGCATCCACATTGACTGTGATCGTACTGTTCAGCGCGATATTTCTCGTTCCGTCGACCGGCGTTGTCGACGTCACATTGACCGATGCCGTCGAAAACGAAAAACTGTTCGGCAACACCAAAGAATCACCGCTCTTCGAATGTAATCCCGATGAAAGCGTTACCGTGTACGTCATGTTTGCACCGAAACCATTCGACGGTACAAAAGAAAATGTCGGCGAATCATTTTGCAACAATAATGTTCCGGGAATAGACGGAACGATCGAAAATGCTCCGCGCACAGTTCCCGTATCGACATTATCGGTCAACGTCATCGTGATTCTTGCATTCAGCGCAATGTTGCCGCTTCCATCAGCCGGTGTGCTTGTCGAAATCTGGAATGGTATCGTCCTGAACGAAAAACTATACGGCTGAAACGGTGAACCGCCTTTTGACTTGAGCGCATTCGATACGGAAATTGTATACAACGTGTTCGTCATAAATCTCGTCGCCGGCTTGAATGAAAACGAGCTTCCACCATACGCATAGATGAGGTTCCCGGCGATAGCTGGACTGATAGAGAATGCCGGGAAAACCGTACTTGTATCGATCGGCGCGGTGAGAGAAACCGTAACGGAGTTGACCACCGGCACATTGATACTCGCATCCAGCGGCGTTGTCGTCGAGACCCGGATTGTCGTTGTTGTAAATGACGACGAGTACGCGCTTTGAAAATGATGTCCATACTTATCGTTGGCGGAAGGATCCACGGTAACAGTATATTGCGTATCGTTCATTGCATTTTTGAAACTGTATTTGACGATTGTAGAATCCGGCCCCGGAAATCCCGGCGTATAAACCCATTGTCCGATCAGCGCCGGCGAAATGTGGATGAATTGAAAAAATGAAGAATCGACCGGACTGTTCAATGTCAATGTGATCGTCGATGTTGTTCCGACTTCCGCGGTGCCGGCAACGGGAGCCATCGAAATGATACGAAAATATGGTTCGGGAGTGAATGTCATGGTAAATGCTGAACCTAACACATTCCCGTTCACGTCGACGGCACCGGAATCGACGGTCAGACTATATTGCTGATTGATCTTCCACAGGAATTTATATGACGATCCACGCGCATCCAAGGGAGTAATCGTAAAGGCATTGGTATTTTGTACCGACACACTCGTCGTATCCAATTGGACATCACCGAGTGAAGACGTCAGATGAAGTGCATGCTTCATGGAAGTTCTGTCCATGATTTTATTAAACCAAATCGTTACCCGATTCGTGTAGTCAAGGTACGGTCCGACGCTTTTGTTGGATGGATATGTGGTCAATACCAACGGCTTGATTGCCGGGTCAGTCAATGATTCGTACGATTCGCCGGTAGGGCCGACAGGACCTTCCGATCCTTTACAATTAAACGCAATGATCGAACAGACGAGCACGAGTACTGCCGGAAGATAGTTTCGCATAGGTTCCTCTTGTGATGGTGAGATATCTACATCTTGACATAAAAATCATAAAAGGGTTTAACATCAACCCCGTTTTTTTGAGTTAAATTAATTTAACGGAAGAGAGAAATCACCCGAGTCTTTGCCGTTTATGCAAATACTCGAACAATGCAACATCAAACGACGTTGCTGTATCGAGCAATACATAATCGATATTGTGCTCGCGACATTCTTTTTTTAAGGAATTGATGAAGTGCTTCATTTCTTCCTGGTAGGCTTTCTGGATATGCCACGGTTGGGTCGTTAATTCTTCGGCGGTTTCCAGATCTTTGAAGACGGCATCGCTGCCGAATGCAAAACTCCGTTCGAGCGGATCAAGGATCTGCATCACGATCACTTCATTTTTTTTATGCCGGAAGTGCCGCAAAGCGCTCATCACCTCTTCCGGCTTATCGAAAAAATCACTCAAAATGATCACCAGTACCCGCCGCTTGATCCGTTCGGCAATATTATGCAATGAGTTTGCCGTTCCGGTTTTATTGCCGGGCTTGAGCAATTCGAGCTGGCGCATGATTTCCCGCAAATATGTTTTTGTTGCATGCGGCGGCATGGAAAAGCGGACATTCTCATCGTAAATGGTAAATCCCACAGCATCACGCTGTTGCACCATCAACTGTGCAAGCGCAGCACAGATATACGAGGCGTATTCGAGTTTGGTCGAACGATTCTCCGATGCGAATGACATCGATTTGCTCGCATCGAGAATAAGATACGATTTGAGGTTGGTCTCTTCTTCGAATTGCTTGATGTAATACCGGTCGGTCTTGCCGTAAATTTTCCAATCGATATGCCGGATCTCGTCACCGGGCATGTACTGGCGGTGTTCGGCAAACTCCACGCTGAAACCGTGATACGGACTTTTGTGCAGACCGGTGATAAACCCTTCCACCACGAGACGAGCCACCAGTTCCATGTTGGAAAGTTTCGCAACAACATCGGGTTGAAGATACTTTCGATAATCCTGAACCGTCTCCGTCAAGGCTTCATTTCTTTCTTTTCTTTTTGATCGGAAGAATCCGATGCACTTGCATTTTGCTGCAATGCCTGGCCGGGATCTTTTCCGAGATTTTCCAGTTCAAATTTTGCCGATTGCGCAAGCTCATGATTCGGATATTGCTGCAGAAATGATTGATAGATGGCTTTGGCACTGTCGGAGTTATGAAGTTCATTATTGAACAAAAATCCTGACAGGAACAACATCGTCGGCGCTTCTTTGCTGTTCGGAAACATCGTGTAATACCGCCGATAGGTATGTAAAGCTTTTTGTTCGTCTTTCAAGTCGTTCGAATAAATCGTAGCCAACTGTGAAAGCGAACTTTCCGCGTACGCCACCATGGGGAACCGATCGACAATTTCTTCGAACCTGTCAGTGGCAACGGTAAAATTCTTTTGTGATGCTGCTTCTTTTCCTTCGGTATATAATTGAGAATCGCTTTTGCGCGAACAGGAAGACAATACCATCAAACAGATAAGAAATGAAAAATATTTCATCGAAAAATCTTTCTTATGATACATTGTGAAATGGAACCATCTAAAACGAGTACGATAAATTTACAAATTGCCGGACGAACAAGCAAAATCATTGTGATCGTTTCATTGTTGCAACGAAAAATCCATCAGTGCCGTGATGATGCGGCGTCAAGACGGCAAACGGCGATTCCATTTCGATGAACGAATGAACCGGTTCAATGATAAAATCCTGATGGCGATCGATAAATGACTGAATAACAGATTGATTTTCTTCGGCAAATAACGAGCACGTTGCGTAGACTAACATTCCGCTCGATTTGAGAAACCTGCAATCACTTTCCAGTATCTCTAACTGCATTTCGGTGTAATGTTGCACAATAGATTCCGATATCGACCATTTGAACGCCGGATTTCTCCGGATTGTACCGCTGCCACTGCACGGCGCGTCGATCAAAACCAGATCGGCTTTACCGATAAAATTTTCCGGCTGCAATTCTTCCCGCACTACCGTCCGAATGATGGAAATCCCAGCTCTCTTTGCGCGGCGTTCCAATTCCGCAAGACGTTTCCCATCCACATCGACGGCAATAATTTCTCCCTCGTTCTTCATGAGATCGGCAAGATGCAATGCTTTTCCGCCGGCTCCCGCACAACTATCGATGACAATGTTTCCCGGAAGAGGATTTGCAAGAAGGGAAACAAGCTGACTTCCTTCTTCCTGCATTTCAAACCATCCTTCCCGAAACGATGATAATGACTGGCTGTTGAATCTTTTCTCTGCGATAAGGCCGAACGGCGAAAGCTTCGTAGGTTCCGTCGCAACTCCATCCTGCTGCAATCTCGCCCGACATTCTTCCCTGTTTGCTTTCATCGTATTCACACGCAAGGTAATCGGGGCCGGTTTGTTGAGCGCCTGGAGTAACGATTCGGTTTCCTGACCAAAACATTCACTCCATTCCGCGACCATCCAGTCCTGAAAAGAATATTTGACGCCGAACCGCACCTCTTCCGTTTCCGTTCGAAGAAAATCTAAATTCGTGTGTTGAAGAAGCCAATCAAGATATGTTGTGAGGTCATGGTTCGGGAACGAAGTTTTCCATAACGTCGGTGGAATGGTTATGGCTTGTCCATCAATGGCGGAATATGCAGTGAGAACGGGAAGATAACGCACGTGCGGAGCGTTCAGATCGGCACAGGCGGGATGCTCAATAAGAAATTGTTCAAGAAGCGTTTCTGCAAACCTGCGATGGCGAATAACGCCGAAGACCGTTCCTGCAATACACCGGCGGTCGTGCGAACCCAAATATGTTCGTGCACGGAAGAATTCCGCCGTAAGCCGATCCGCAGGTTGCGTACTCTGATCGATCGTTTCCAGAAGCTCGAGGATATGACCGACCAAGGAAGAAGGGTT
>Ga0265322_10000037_pt1 | contig 78367 bp, 108 predicted proteins | sample 41222metaG_FD_193584 | JGI IMG/M metagenome (GOLD analysis project Ga0265322, IMG submission 193584) | Rhizosphere microbial communities from Carex aquatilis grown in University of Washington, Seatle, WA, United States - 4-12-22 metaG | ecosystem: Host-associated > Plants > Roots > Rhizosphere...
TAGGTCTTATTGTAATGTTGTCTTTCATAGTGATCATTACACTGCTTGCAGTAGCACCAATAGCATTAACGATTGCATTTTTGATTCATTTTCTACCATAATGTGATATGAAACATAACTATGAGATTAGAATACTACCTAATGAAATTCTAATACAATATAGAGAAGTTGATGATATACTAAACCCATTGAAATTTCGACCTATTCAGGAATGGTTATTGACTCATTTTTCTACTTTAAAAGATATTTTATATCAAGTATTAGAATTTGAAGATGGTGTGTTCAACCACGACATGATAGAAGTAATAACGGTCAATAATACTAGATATGCACTTAAGCAATATATTAGAAATCATGGTAATAGTTGGTTATGAGTGATATTATAATATATCTAAATGCTAATGTGTTTCCTGGAAGACTAGATATTCTAGATATTACTGTAAAGTATGGTAATAATATAGATGAATTAACATATCTGACCGAATGGCCAGAAGAACTACCAACCACACCAAAAGATCTTTTGTATCATTTATATAATACTATTCCTGGGTTTAATGTTGATGACATCAAACTTCATTGGACACACAGTCATATCATAGTAACAATGAAACAGCATATACAATTACATGGTAATAAATGGATTGTACTATGATCAATCAAAAGGTACGATTGTATTGTGTACAATGTGATAAGAAAAAACTATGTCGTGTTTTAGATGATCCTGCTAGATTTCATGCTGGATATGTTTTTGTGAAAATTGAATGTGAGTCATGTGGAATACGAGGTAAAATAACTACAGAACAATTAGAAGAAAAAGAAGAACACTGGAACCAAATACAATCGATATAGTTATGGATTTTATTATTGAAATATTTCACCACAAAACTCCTGTCCCAGGGAGATCAGAAATTGAGATATTTGTATTGCAAAAAGAAGAGCATGATAACGACTATCATACTATTACAACTATAGATAGTGAAAAAATAACTCTTATGGAATTATTATATCAAATTAGAGATACTTACAATGAACGATTTGTATTAGAGAATATTATTATGAACTTAAGATACCAAAGCATTAAATTATCTTTAGTTGAATATGTTAGATTATATGGCAATAAGTGGATATGAAATTTTCTATCAGAATACAACGAACACAAATAGAAGTGGTGTGGTGTATCAACAAGGTTCCTATGCATTCTTTTTTCCTAAGAAATTCTACATTAAAAGAGATTTTATATAGAATGAAAGATAAAATTAGAAACGATTATGACTTTAAAGATTTTGTGATACTTGTTGAAAATTGGGAAATACAACACAAAATTTCAACATCTTCAATAGCAGTAGTCCCATTAGATGATTACATAAAACAATTTGGAAATACATGGGTTTAACAGTTATACATTTATCTCGATATATGCTATTATATAGATAGCAGATTTTATTAATTTATGGATATTTTATGACACACGATTTACTTATTATAGTTATTTTTGGAGTACTTAGTTATATTTGGAGCAGGTCACTTATTGAATTTTTTGGATACTTTTTTGTTTTGAATTTACTCTTATATCTTGTTGAAAGAGTTATTCTTTAATATAGAAAATTCTCATTATATATTATGCCTCAATATATTATGAATCGATATAGTATCGAAATAATTATATTCGATGATCACGTTTTAAATATTAGTGACGCAACTATACGAGCATATGATAATTTTTGTACACATAAGATATTAGAAGTTGATCGGTATAGACATACTCTTAAAGATATATTATATGCATTAAGATTTCAATGTCCCTCATTTGAGGTAAATAATATTTTTGTACAAGTGCCAGAAAAGGGACAATTTGCACTACGTGAATATATTAGATTATATGGAAACGAGTGGCCTATAATTATATAATAAAAATACATCATACTATTGAAGATGTTGAAATTGGCATGACTTATCTTGGTGGAACATATGGTGATGTCTATGAATGTATTTCTGTTATAAGTAGAAAAGATATTACATTTAAAAATTTACTATACCATATCAAAGATATATTTAAAAAAGATATACCCAATTTTAAAATAGAACCAGAAGCATGGCAAGTTTATATAATAGAATTTGGTGCAACCACACCTTCAGCAGTATTTACATTAACACAATATGTAAAAAAGTATGGTAATCAGTGGATATAATCATACCCCTCGTACAAATAAAATGTAATAAACTACATAAAACCAACCAAAGAATCCATTTATTATCATCCAAAGAATATCATGATATGCTTGCCATGATATAAATCCTGCAACTAAGTTGCCTATCCCTATTGCGCCCAAACCAGTATTAAAATAAGTATTCATAAAAGTATCCATTATATTAAAGTTATTATTTACGCGTGACTTTCTTCAAACATTTTTTCAGACCTAACTATATCATGTGCTTGTTGGTAAATATCATGACCTAAAGTAGCACCCAAAAATATTCTAAGCATAGAACTGGTGTAGTAAATAGCATCTGTGCTATTTGTTCTAAATGCTTCTAATATATTAGATTCGATGCATACCAATTGTTTTTGAGTCAATGATATGCCTTCCGGAAATTCTATTAGACCATATTCTGTTTTCATTTTATACCTTTTTTGCTACAATTCTTTTAATTTTATAATCTCTACCATCTTTCATCAGAAAAGATATAGCATTAATTCTATTGGAATCACAATCGAAAAAATTTTGTTTTTCATGAAAATGTCCAAGTTGGGTATTAAGATCATTCATAATTGAAATATTGCCGTACTTATCGTGCAATATGTTTAGTTTTTCTATTAGTGTGGAAATATTCATTTTATTCCTTTTAAATTAAGTTATATGTTAGATTCTGTGTCAGTTCTTCTAAGAAATCTTTTGTGTATGTGATATGATTTCTAACATATACCAGATCTTCAAAGTTTAAATTTGTATTGTTTCCAAGATTGAGAGAATCTATAGTCGATTCTACTGAATCAAGTTCGTCCATTAGTTGTCTTAGTTCTTTCGATATCATAATTGTTCCTTATGTTTATAAAATATACATATATCATAACACTACTATATTTCCATGACATGACTACAATCATGAAACACTAGATAGTGTTATTAATACCTTGATATTATTGATTATAATAGATAAGAAATATTCTTAGAGGATCTACTATGGTTAGTAATTGACGATAGTTTTTTGATTTGTTACACTTATACATTGTATATTTTGAATTATTAATGTATGCCACTACCAATACATGTAGAAGTTATCATCAATGAATTATTAGATTCGTTCAGAAAAACAGATATCATCACAGAAAGAACTGCAACAAATTGTATTAAATTATATTTCGAAAAAAGTAAATATCTAGATGATGGAAAATTATTAAATAAATTGATGAAACTTATAGAAATAATAGAAAACAAATATCATTTAAAAAATGAAAATTTGCATGTGAGTTTAAATGGACCTTCTGTATTTTACAATATGACAAAATATCAAAATTTGTTTGCTAAATCAAACTATCATGAAATAGAACTAAGTATTATATGACCTTTATAGATCAAAATAAATATACTATATGTCTTTCAATGGACCGAATAATATTTGTTACACATCACAGACCGCCAGCAGAGATGTTCTATAAATCAGACATATCTTTGAGGGATTTATTATATGGTCATAAAAGAAGATTAAAAACTACAATAGTACCAGATAACTGGAAAGTCATTATAGAAGATACAACAATAACAGTAGAACTAACATTACGAGAATATGTTCAAAGATATGGCAATAGATGGATTTAAAAAATCTGATGACCTTTTCAAATATAATAAATCACAATCAAACTCTAGAAACAACAACTTTTCGATTAACTAGAAAAAGAGACGATTGGATTGTTAAACTAGAATATTATGATGAAGCATTACAAGAATATAAAGAACTATTAGATATTTCAATAAACTCTATAACACTGAAAGATGCTCTGAAAAAGATTAAATATGTGTTTGAGTTGCCCCAGATACATCCAATGAATTGGATTATGGTATATCCATCTAAATTGGACGAAGAATGTGATGACGAGTTAGAATTACAATACTATGTAAAAAGATTTGGTAATACCTGGCAATGAATGTCATATTAATAGCACAACGAAAAACTTCAGTAAATGTATTCATTTGGATACCGTCAGCCGATCCTGCTCTTGAACCAGAGAAAGGTTATTGGACAAATCTATATACTCTGTTAGATAAAAATATAACATTAAAAGAAGTTCTTTATATGATATATAAAAATCCTGAAGTAAAATTTTTTGATATTACATCCATTACAGTAGGAGATGGACTGTCACAACTTAAATTAAAAGATTATATACAAATATATGGCAATTCATGGCGTTAACTAATTACATATACTCAATACATATTAAAGATTCTTATATACTAGTCGATCATATCGTTGATATCTATTATACAACTCTATGGCAAGAATCAAAATTGGTTAGTCTTAAAGATACCTTGTATAGAATAAAAAATCATAATCTAAATTACTTTAATTGGGAAACAATTTATCTAGTTAAAGACAAGAATACATGGAATCTAAAAAGATATATCAAAGAATTCGGAAATACTTGGATATAATTATACTTATTTGTTGAAAAGTATATATTACTATGATAAAGTATTAAATTCATGCGTAAACTCAAAGCAGAAATAGACCCGAAACAAACAAACTTCGAAATTTTTGTGAATACGTGGACTAATATAGGCGAAGTATATGCATCTTATTGTAACGTGGTACCAATATTTGAATTTGACACATCAGAGTGTGATTTAAAAACAGTTTTATATAATATAAAACAGAAAAATCAAGGATATATTCCTGTAGATACCATTGTTTTACATATTGGTAATAATATGAATAGTAATAGATATCGAGTGAAAGATTATATAAAAAATTGGGGAAATATCTGGACCAGATTTCAAACATATGGAAAATAAAAAGACAGAACTTACTTCTATTGATAAAAAAGATTTGGAATTACTTCTAGCAATACAAGAATGGGCAACAGAAGCAATGAATATTTTAAGTTTGAATTTGAATGAATTTTCAGAGAAAGAATTGCAGAATGTAATTGAATATCAAACTGTCAATAAACTTTTAAAAATTTACGAAAAATATAATAAAAATGTCAGTTAATCCAGATCCATTTAAAACAGATATTTCCATTGATCCAGACTTAAAAGAAATAGCAGAAAAAGTTAGATCAAAATTATTTGCATCGAATAAAACTTCTATAAAACCTTATATGGAATCTGCAATTCATACCGGCGGATTTAACAAAATAGAAAAAGTATATCATTCTCCTAGTGGCGAAACGAAAGAACATGGAGGATATAATTCTGTAGAGTTTGTGTTTTTAATAGATGAAAATCTTGATACTCATGTGATGGAAGACAAATTACGTATATTGTCAAACTTTCTTCTAAATTTATATGGAAGACAAGGTATTAATTTAACTTTTGATGTAACACCTAGGAACAAATCGTATACAAAAGATGTCATTTATGTTATACGATGTATAATAACAGATAAAACTAGAGTAATATTACCACCTAGTATAGTGAGTAGTATCAGAACAATATTCAAAAAAATCTACGAATATTTCGTACCAAAGAAAAATATCACTTGATGATTTCTATCCATAATGTTATAGTGTAATAATGACTACCTGGTTTACAGCAGATACGCATTTTAATCATAACAATATTCGCTTCTATTGCGGCAGACCCTTTGAAACAGTAGAACAAATGAATAATACTATGATTACCAACTGGAACGCAGTTATACAACCAAGGGATGTTGTATATCATATTGGTGATTTTGGGTTTGGTAATGTTCACTATTTAAATGGACTTGCACAAAAATTACATGGTACTATCAATATAATTCTTGGTAATCACGATAAAGAAGTAAAAAAAGATCCACTATGTAATAGATTTGGTTTCATTAAAGATATGCATATTTTGAAAACCAAACATGATAATAAAACATATGAATTGTTCTTGTTTCATTATGCATGTAGAACTTGGTATAAATCAAATCACGGATGTATTCATCTATTCGGACACTCTCATGGTAAAATGCCTCCATATGGACTTTCAATGGATGTTGGTGTTGATACTAATAATTTCTTTCCATATTCATTAGAACAAATTTTACAAAAGATGAACACGTTTTCTCCAAAACTTGATTATGATCCTAACTATAATGGAAAAACATACCAAGAAATACCACAAGTAAAAGAAGAAGATGCTTAGTATAATACCGAACAACAGATTTCATTTTAAACTACCAACTTTTCAATATTCGAATTGTTGGATTGCAGGAGGATGTCTTCGTTCTTCTTTGCTGAACGAAACCCCAAATGATATTGATATATTTGGACCTGATGAAAATTCAATTCAAAATTTTATTGATTTAAATTTAAATAATGCAAAACTGATACACAAATCTAAAGTACTAGAATCATATATTCTAAATGGGCTCAAAATACAAGTAGTGAAAAGAAAATATTATAATAGTATTGAAGAGTGTTTAACTGGTTTTGATTATACTATATGTCAATTTGCATTTGATGGTGTTACTTATTTCTCAACACCAGAAGCGGTCATAGATACATATGCTCATAAATTGGTTATCAATAAATTAGATAAAGATTTTGTAATAGATTCATTAAGAAGAATGACCAAATATATAAAATATGGGTTTACTATCTGTGATGGTGGACTAAAAAATATAGTAGAATCAATTAGATCATTAAAAGATGAAGAAGTTAAAAATCAAATAGAATTCTATCCAAATGGGGGACCTAGAATTAATAGGTTCGATTAAATGCAAACCAAAGATTATAGATTTTTTAATCTTGCAAAAAAGATATCATATAAAAGTACTCATGATCAGCATAGATTAGGAGCAGTAATAGTAAAGAAAAATAAAATTATTTCTGTAGGATTTAATCAAGCGAAAACTCACACAAAGTCAAAACACCCAATGAGAACTATACATGCAGAATTTGATGCAATCTTAAATGTACCTAGAAATGAACTACAAAACGCACATGTCTATGTTTATAGAGAAACAAAAGATGGTAAACTTGCCGCATCTAAACCTTGCAAATTCTGTCATCAAATGTTAAAAAGTCTTGGTATACAAAAAGTTTATTATACTTCTATTAATGGATATCATTCTTACGAATTATGAAAGAAAATAAAAAATTTCCAGTAACTATTACATTAAATTTTCAGAATGAAGACGAAAAAGAAGACTTTCTTTCTGGTCTTTCTGATGGATGGGGAGAGAACTATTGTGATTTAGACCATACAAATAAAAGAAAACATCATTACAAAAATATAGATTTTAATGTTAAGTATGTCTATAATCCTGAAAGAGATGAAGAAATATTCTCATAATTTCATTAGAGATGTAATTTGGTATTTGTCTATAAGACATCTTTATGATTTTCCAGGTAGAATAATAGAAGTAATATCTGACAATTCTGGTATTGATGGATTGCGAGCATTTCATATTTTTGATAGTCAAGGGAAAAACGTGCCAACAAGACATCCTAAGTTATTGAAATCATTGCTCACCACAAAATCATGTGTAAATTTGCACATAAAAACCTTTGCAGAAGACCGAGCAAGTGGTATACTACCTAGAGAAGAGTTTCTTTCATATAGTCATCTAATAAATGCCCCAGATTGGTTTATAAATGCAGTTGAGAATCAAAAAGTAAAATATTATGGGAATGTTTGATTATATAAATTATACAACAAAATGTCCTTCGTGCGGAGAAGAATTAAAAGGATTTCAATCCAAAGATGGACCTTGTACTCTTTCGACACTTGAACCATATGACGTTAAAAATTTTTATACATCTTGTAGTAACTGTCATACCTGGGTAGAAGCATCAGTAGATGCAGAAGTTGAAAAAATTGTTAAGAAATGCGAGATAACTTTTATTACTGATCAACAGAAATTTAAATAATATGTTAAAAAAACTAGGATTACTATTCTGTCCAAAATACAGGGTACAATGGTACCATGATCAATTAAAAGAATGGAAGACTTATGATGATTTTTTTCGTTTTTCATCTGCGGTTCATTGTATATCTAAAATGATTATTGATAGAGATACCGTAGATAAATGGCGAATCATTAATATTCGTAAAAAACCATATAAAGTAATACATTCTTGTATGAGAAATAGAAAAGCATTTAGATAATGACAAATAGATTCGCCCCAACAGTAAAATTCGTCAAACATTCAGACCCAAAGATAGGAACTTTCTGGGAACTTCACTATTTAAATCATGAAGAAAAACCAAGATTGATTCTACTAGATAAAAGTAATATAAAAGACTACGAAAAATTAGCAGAATCTAAGCATATAGACATAATTCCATATTCGGATTGTGAAAATTTTAGTTTTAAACTCACATTAGATGAAGAATAACTCAAGTTTTTATAAAAACTGTCGATATTATTAGTATGAGAGTCTTAATTGGGGACGAAATAGTAGTAAAGAACGCGAAAGTGACTAAAATTTTGCAAAAAAATTCACTAGTTACAGAGCATAAAGGCAATCCTATTGATTTTTTTCTAGAAGACCCGATTCATGGTAAGATTCTATGCAGTTGTAAGCAAAATTGGGTAAATTCTATAAAAGTAAATGATATTTTTCATGGAATTCTGATTGTACAGAAGCGAGGATTTGATATTCTGGTTGCAAAAAAGATTAAATCACATAAAATAGATAAAACTATATGAAACATATAGAAATTTGGTACGAAGTAAACCAATATAATCTAAATCAATGGGGAGAGTACTTCAGAGATGGTACTCCATTCGAAATGGGCTGGTATCATTGTGAAACTGAACATAATGATATCGAAGAAGAACCTATTGGACCTTTTCATTCATGCAAAGAAGCAATATCAGATGCGATAAAACAACATGGTGTTAAAGAAGAAGAAATAAAAATTATAGAAGACTACCAAATAGGACCTATAGAAATTATTATAAAGGAATTGACTAATGGACAACAACAAGACCCCGGAACCACAAATTCTTAATGTAACTGGTATTCATTCACAAGAAAGTGTGCATGAAACCCCTGCACAACAGCCACAACTCTTACCAGTGAATCGTGTTTTGCTATTAGAATTGACTAGACTTGAACATCAACTAAGAAAGAGAAAAACAGGTAATATTAAGAGAAAGAGTAATATACTAAGACGAATTAACAAACTACGAGTATCTCTTTCTATGCAACAATTAACTTTAAAAGACTTTATTTAATATGACAACATTTGAAACTAAGAAATTTGCGAAAGAATCTCTTGGATCTATTGTGGAACTTAAAAATGGAAAAAGAGTACTTCATATAGAAAATGATTTACCAATCATACGAGTATTTGATTTTTCATCTCATAAGATACTTTGTATTAATATTAAAGATGTAAAAAAGATTATTAATAAAATAGTAGAATGAACGAAGTCGCTCACAAAATTCCTATTTGTCCTAAATGCAATATAGGAACAAAAAGAATCTTTCTTAGATCAGAAAAAACATGCATTGGTTGGCTTCCATGCTACAATGAGAACGGATATCTTATGAATAACGACCCAAATGTTACTACAGATGTCTATTATTGTGGGAAATGTGAAACTGAATTCGAGGTGAAACACTAGTATGACAACTACAGGATGGATTTGCAAATGTCCTAAGTGTGGATGGATAGGAATGTCTACCGATGATAATTCTGATTGTTTCTTTACTGGTTCTGATTATGACGACCCACATTGTGTTTCTTGTTTTAATAATGGAGAAGGTATAGTAGTAACCCTAATAGATCTAGAAGAGTAATATGAATTGGAAAGTTTTATATAGAGCCGCTACTGAAGAACCTATTAGTGAATTTGTTGTAAAATTTCGGATATGGTTAGGATTAAAAATTTTTCCAAAACCTATAAGAGATTTAGCGGTCCCGTTGTTGGAAACTACTACAAATCTCTTACATAAAGCAATGAAAGAAAATAAAAATGGTAATTTTATTATCGATGTAGTATTACACGATTCAAATGAAAAAGACTCTAAATAAAATTAGAGATGAATACCATAGAAGAATGTCAAAATATTATAGATCATTACAAGAGAAGTCTGCGTAACTATCGTAATCTATTAGATAATACTAAAGATAGAGATCTAATACGAAGTCTTGAATCTTCTATCGATGCTTGTTTATTGAGTATCGAACGTGCTCAATCAAAATATGATTCTATTTTGTTCTCTGAATCGTTTCAACACTAGATTTTAATACCCTGTGCTTTGAAGAATTCATAACCAGCCTCATTCCAAGGTGCAATTGAATTTCTAGACATAATTCTTTTGAGTCTATTCTTTGCTTTTTTGTACAATAAAGTACCGAGACCTTTTCTTCGGTGTGTTCTTCTAGTATATACCCACAATTCTGTTCTGTTTGAGATTGTAAATGTTGCTGGTGCAATAGCAGACCAACCTACAAGTTTATCATTCATATAGCACAAAAATACTTCTGCACTTGCATATCTTTGTGGTTCTTTAGATATCTTGGAAAGTAATTGTCTCATTCCATATCTACAATTTATGGTAAGATTCATCAACTCTCTTCGTTGCTTAGAATTCAGAGCAATTAGAAACTTTCTTTGGATTTTCATATGATTGTTTGTCTATTATTTATCCGGGCATCAAAAACATTGAATTTTGTTGGGGTTTATGCTATTTTTACCTTTTATATTAAAATAAATTCATGGGATTATTCCAAACATATTTGACCAAAGTATATAATTCTTGGTCTACTAATTTGCCCCAAGATCCTAAAAGCGGAACACACTATCAATATAGTTCATTTATCCAATATAAATTGGATCATACTATAACGATGATGCGTAATAAAATACAAGGATTTGAAGATCCTTCTATGAAGAAATTGAGTGCCGCTGAGACTTTAGAGGTAATTCTATATTTAAATGATACCATTAATTTCTATAGAAGATTATTTGAAGAAGCAAATGAACAATTTGAAACAAGTGTGTTAGATTTAAAAGCACAGATTTCATTACTAAGAAGCGAAGTTAGTATATTAAACAATCATGTAACTGAGATAAAACAATCAAAAAATGACCATAAATAAATCTATAATATTTTATCTTATAGATTATGGATTTTTTAGGGAAGCAGGGATTTTACAATTGGATTGGTGTAGTCGAGGACAGACACGATCCCCTAAAACTTGGGCGTGTAAGAGTAAGAATTGTTGGGTATCATACAAAAGATAAACAACAGATGCCCACAAATGAATTACCTTGGGCGCAAGTTCTTTTCCCTGCTGATACAGGAAGAAACGTAGTTGGTCTAAAAGAAAGAGATTGGGTAGGTGGTTTCTTTTTAGATGATGATAGAGCGCAAGAACCTGTAGTGCTAGGTAAATTTGCGGGGATACCAGAAGAAATTTCAAATCCTACAATAGGGTATATGGATCCTACTCCCGATCCAGATTTAACTCCTCAGAAACAACCAAGACCACCAGAGATGTCACCTATACCTGCTGATGTATCTGGTTCAGATAATAGTGGTAGTAGTTTATTTTCAAATGCATCTTCTTTACCTGGTGATAATACTGCTTTTGGACAATTATCGAGTCAATTCAGTACAAGCAATTATAAATTCGATGTTAATAATGATGGTGTATATAATGCAATAGACGCAAAAACATTATCACAAAGTATTCAGGCAAGTAATAAATTACCATCTTCATCGTCTTCTATTTCTAATAACAATTCATCTGGCCCTATAAGTAGATATCCATTAGATACACTATTAAAAGAACCTGATAGTAGCAGATTAGCAAGAGCAGAAAAATTATCATTAACTATTGTTGCAAAAAAATTAGCGAATCTTGTAAATTCTGGTACAGCAACACATCCTGGTAGTGGGGTTGGTACTGATGCTCCACATATTACAGAACCATTTTCTGAACCACCTACACCATATGATGCGAAGTATCCATTCAATCATGTATATGATAGTGAATCTGGACATGTACATGAAATAGATGACACACCACAAAAAGAAAGATTGCATCAATATCATTGATCTGGTTCTTTTGTAGAAGTACATCCAAATGGAACAAAAGTAACAAAAGTAGTAAAAAAGAATTTCGAATTAGTAACAGACAATCATTTTTTCAATACAGCAAAAAATGCAACAATAACTGCTAATAAAGACATGTATTTAAAAAGTAAAGAATACATGAACATAGAATCAGACATTGATATGAATCATGATGTTGGTCGTGATTCTAATTCATCTATAGCAAGAAATGTAAACACTAGGGTAAATAATGATGTATTCATTGTAATCGGTAAAGATGGAAAAATAGTTATAAAAGGAAATCTAGATTTATCAGTTACAGGTGATATCAAAATAAAAGCGGGTGGCAATTTCTTGGTAGATGCTGCTAATATTCGAACTACTGCTGCTATCGAAAATGTTGTTGCAGCCGGTATAGCCACAATTACAGATGCGCCTATTACTTCTTTAGGTGGAGAACTTGCTGGTGATATTAGAGCAGTATCAGCATTAAGTATTGGTGCAGGTCCTCTTCCACCAATACCATCTACCGTAACCGAAAGTAATGATGCAGATGATATTAGTAGTACTATTCAAGCATTCATCACACCAAAACCAGGATTTATTCTTTCTGGTCCTGCTGGTGATATCTATAAACCAATATCTGATAGTGATGGTAAATTAGTTACAATTAGTAATCAAGCATCTGCATCTCATGAATTATATGAAGCATTACCAACTGGTGCATTACAAACATTAAATGTACAATTTAAAAATGCAGATAATTCTATCACTACATGGAATGTAGTAAGACCTGTACACACATTGGGCAGATTCATAGAAAGTGGTAGATTTTCTTCCAATCCTGGAGAAGAAATGCAGATCTATAGATTCTCTCAACCAGGTTCTTCTTATCCAAAACAGATGTTTTTAAAAATGGGTACTAAACAATATCTGATATTAGATTCTAGTGTAAGACATGCTTCTTTTGGAGGGCCGTTGCTTGGTTACTAAAAGCGCAATAAAACTATTAATCGTATATCAAGTCTTAGATGCTTTGCTTACTTATTGGGGTATTAAGACATTAGGGCATGGTATAAACATTGAGGGAAACCCTTTAATCAGACAACTAATGTCTCATATTGGGGTAATCATGACCTTAGTTCTGGTTAAAAGCATAGTAATTCTATATTTGTCTAGTTTTCTACGGATTGATAAGCATCCAATCGTATCAAAACTCTTAATTTTTATTATTTGTGCTTTCTATACCTTTGTTGTTGGAACTTGGTTACTTCTATTTGTTACTCATATATTAGGGATTTCTTCTTCTATATTTGCGCTATAAATATCTTAGTCAATTGGAAATACTAATATTAAGATATAAATGCCTGCTGTTTCTAAACTTTATAGTGATCTAGACCTCGACTTTTTACCTCATCCCGTTAATGGTGATGTGAATACACTAACTGATAGCGACTCAGTAAAAAGAGCAGTCCGAAATCTAGTATTAACTAATATATGGGAACGACCTTTTCAGCCAAATTTAGGTTCTGGTATTGTTCAATACCTATTTGAAAATATAAGTCCTTTGACCAAAGTATCAATAGAATCAGCAGTCAAGGACGTATTACGTGCATATGAACCTAGAATCACAGTAATAAGTGTGGTTGCTAATGTGAATAATGATCAAAATGGATATGATTGCACAATAACATTTGCAGTTGATAATCAAAGTGAAATTGTTTCTATCGATCTATTTTTAGAGAGAATCCGATAAAATGGCACTACCATCAAATTCTAGAATAACAGAACTTGATTTTTTACAAATCAAACAGAACTTAATTACATATCTACAAGGCCAGCAACAATTCAAAGATTATAATTTTTCTGGATCTTCTATTAATATTCTATTAGATATTCTAGCATTGAATACTGCATATCAAGCATTCTATCTTAACATGGTAGGATCAGAAATGTTCTTAGATTCTGCACAATTAAGAAATAGTGTTGTCTCTCGTGCTAAACAATTAGGCTATACTACTAGATCAGTTCAATCAGCAAGAGCAACTGTTAATGTTACAATAGATCCTACTCAAGGTCCATTAACATCTACTCCTTCTACTATTTTAATACCAACTTCTCAAGAATTTTCAACAGTGGTAGATTCTAAAACTTATTTCTTTACTCCTGTTCAGTCTGTATTAATTACACCTACACTTGGTGTATATTCAGCACAAAATATTGAACTAATAGAAGGTCAAAGATTGTCGTTTAGTTGGACTGTCGATAATACATTACCAATCAAACAAAGATTTATTATACCAAATGCAAATATTGATACTTCTGTATTAGTAGTAAAAGTACAAGAGTCAGTAACAAATTCTTCTATAGAAATATTCACACTTAATGATGATATTAATGTAGCAAGTCCTACTTCTAAAGTTTACTTTCTACAAGAAGCAAACGACGGAGAATATGAAATATATTTTGGTGATGGTAATATTGGAGTATCACCTCAAAACGGAAACATTGTAATTGCTGAATATGTAGTTAGCAGTGGTGATGCAGTTCTTGGTGCAACGTCTTTTGCAGCAGTAAATAAATTGGCAGGATATAATTCATATACTATAAACACTGTTGTTGCAGCGGAAAATTATTTTGATCAAGAATCGATAGATTCTATTAAACTATTAGCACCCTTAAATTATGAAGCACAAAATAGAGCAGTAACAAAGAGTGACTATGAAACATTAATAAAAAAAGATATACCTAGTATTCAATATGTAAGAGTGTGGGGTGGAGAAGATAACGTACCACCTGAATATGGTAAAGTATTTGTTGCTCTAAAACCTAGTACTGGTCTTTCTTTATCTGAAGATCAGAAAGCAGATATAATCAATACTTATATCAAACCTAGAAATATTATTTCTATTGAAGTAGATATAGTAGAACCAGATTATCTCTTTATAGAAGTAGATGCAATTGTAAATTTCAATTCAAAGATAACCACATTAGATTCTTCAGATATTAGTAATTTAGTAACTTCTGCTATCGAATCATTTGCTACTTCAACATTAAATGGGTTTGATAGCAATTTTAGATATTCAAAATTAATTCAAGCAATAGATAATGCAGACGAATCTATTGTAGGAAATTTAACTGATATTAAAATAAAATATAGAATATTTCCACCTTTTAATGTGCCCAAAAATTTCACCATTATTACAAATAATGCATTTAGTACTGGCGACTCATTGAATAATATATCTTCGATCAATTCAAGTGGGTTTTATTATAAAGGAATACTCACTTATATAAGTGATGATGGTAGGGGCAATCTTTACTTATATCGTATAGTAAATAATCAAAAAATATTGATAGAATCAAATGTAGGAACCGTAAACTACGTTGCTGGTAGTATTCAATTAAACGGACTTATTGTTCAAAATATACCAAATAGTTTGGATTATATTGACTTTATTATAACCCCATCAAAAGATGATATTATATCTTTGCGAGAACAAATTTTATTATTAGATAGTTCTGATATTTCTGTAACTGTAAATGATGTTAATATAAGTTAATGGACCAAACAATATTTCCCATAGGAATAATTTCTCCTTTCACTCCCATTGGAAGTTGTATATTATTGCCTGGTCCTATCACAAGAAATATACAATCTATAGTAACATCTGAAGCATTTGGATATCCGAGTGTTGGTAATATTACTTTAACTGGATATTCAATACCTTCACAAGAAGCATTTGGTCCAAAAATTGTAGTTAATGCCCAAGTTAGATTTCCTGTAGTAAGCCCTGTATTACAAGACGAATTTCCTGCTTTTGTAGCAGAAGATCATCCATTATTTTTGCAATTTATGGGGGCATATTATGAATGGATGGAAAATGCTGGACAAGCAATATATCAAACAAAAAATCTATTAAACATACAAGATATAGATACTACAGTTGATGATTTTATTGATTTTTTCAATAGTGAATTCCTAGTAAATTTTCCAAAGAAAATCACAGCAAACACGCCTTTAGTATTAAAAAATATAAAACAATATTATAGAGCAAGAGGAACCGAAAAATCTTTTGAATTCTTTTTTAATGTATTGTTTGGTGAAAAGGTTTCGTTTTATTATCCTAGAACAGATATATTAAAAGTATCAGATGGTAAATGGGTACAACCAAAAACATTAAGAGTATCTTCTATTCAAGGAGACCCATTTCAACTCTTAGGTAGAAAAATCCACGGGAAAACTAATAATGCTACTGCATTTGTTGAGCAGGTATATAGTGTACAAGAAGGTTTCATAACAATCTATGAACTATATTTGAATATATCAAGTATTACTGGGGAATTTGACGCGGCAGAAATTTTAGATACATTAGACAATAGCGGAATAGTTTGTCAAATATCATCTCTCCCTGTTGCGATTACTATTATAAATGGTGGAGCAGGATATCAAGTAGAACAAGAAGTTATTATAATGGGAAGTGGAGATGGTGCTACAGCAAAAATAACTTCGGTTGATACATTAGGTGCTATTCAAAATGTTGAAATTACAAATTATGGGGCTGCATATGTTGGTGTAACTAATGTGATATTTCCTATCTATCCAGGAGTAACTAGTCAAGCACATGGTTCAGTGGTAATTGGTGCTTTAACAAACTATACAGGATATTATCTAAATGAAGATGGACAACTATCAACTACAAAGTTTCTGCAAGATGGATATTATTATCAGCAATTTTCCTATGTAGTGCAATTATCTGAATCATTAGTTAGTTATGCTGATGCATTAAAAAAAGAATTACATCCTGCTGGTTTTATATTCTTTGGTAATTTCTTATCTGAAAGTGAAGTCAATGCACAAGTAAAAATTCCAGAGGGTGCTGAAGAAGATTTAGAATTATTAGAAGAACCATCAAATATTGTGAAATGTGAATACACAGTAGATAGCGAAACATTGCTATTGGATGCATTTCAACAAGATGAAAATTCATATCATCTTGGACCATCATATCGTAGTATTGAAAGAGACAAATTCAAATACAAACCATATCAAGCATATAATGCTGCACCTGATGTGGCTGTAGGAGCCAATTCGACATATTGGGACACCTATGCAAACTATCAAATAAAACACTTCAAAGATTATATCGTTGGAGATTTTAAAAATAAGCCATGGAAACAAACAAAAATACAACCGGAACCAGGGTTTAGAACCGAGTAGATAATCCAAATAGATGAAAATAACTTTTAAATTTTACACATAAATAAAAAATAGAAATATGGTTGCGATAATTACAGAACAATTTAGACTAAATCAAGCAAAAGATTTTCTAGATAATTTTACTGATGTTAGTAAAAATCTATACTTCTTTATTGCTAGATCTAGACCCTGGCCTACAGATATAGTCAATCATATCAATGAAAATTCACCACCTGCACCACAAGATGATGTAAGTGAATTATATGGCATTTGGGACAATATACTTGGATTAAAAAAGATAGATTCGAGTGATACTACCCTAGTAATTCCAAGATTCAACTGGGATAGTACTGGTAATACAATCTATAAACCATATGATGATCAAGACGCAGATCTATTCAATCACCCAACACAAAGTGAAGTATCAGCAGCAAATTTAGGTGGATATACAGCAGGTTCTTTTTTCATCATAACTGATGAATTGAACATTTTTAAATGCCTTAATAATAACAATGGTGCTAAGAGTACAGTAAAACCAACACTCCCATTAAGTTCTCCTTGGATCGTGTCAACATCTGATGGTTATCAATGGAAGTTTATGGCTTCTGTTTCACCTGCAAATTCGAATAAATTCTTGTCTGATTTGTGGGTACCTGTTCATACATTAGGTAATGTTCCTACTGATGGTAGCACACAATGGTCTGTTGAACAAAGTGCAGTCGATGGGGCAATCGATAATTTTATTATTAATAATGTTGGTTCTGGTTATGCATATGTATTAACTGGTACTTTAATTGGTGCTGGTTCGAATACTGCATCTTTGCCAGCAGGAGCATCTAGTATTACTGGAGCATATGTTGGGTGTCAGATCTTTATTACAGGAGGAACTGGTTTTCCTTCTTCTCCTAGAACAATTACTGCATATAATGGTTCCACCAAAATTGCAACACTAGATTCTTCATGGTCTGCTGATAATACTACAACATTTGAAATTTGGCCCGGCGTTGTTGTTTCAGGAAATGGAACTGGTGCCACTGCAAAATTGATTATTAACACATCAGGACCGAATGTAGGAAAAATTAAACAAGTATTGGTAACAAATGCTGGTTCGAATTATACATACGCTACTGCTTCAATAAATGGTGGTGGAGGTGCAGGAGCATCTATCAGACCTGTAGTTTCTCCAAAAGGGGGAAATGGCAAAGACATCGAAAAAGAACTTGGGGCATTTTTTAATATGTATGATGTCAGACTTCCTTATGATGATGGTTCTGGGGATATTCCACTTTATAATGATTATCGTATTATAGGAATAGTTATAGATGTTTTGAATAGTAATTCTACATTAGCAAGCGCATCAACTAGAATTGGAGTGAAATCTCTTAATATTATTGGTGAAACTGCTGGTATTGGTGGAGACTTTCAACCAGACGAACTATTAACAGGAGTACTAGGACCAAACACTGCACAAGCAGCAGCAGTTGAATATATTTCAAGTGGTATAGGAACTGGTTCTTTACGTTTTTGGCAAGATTCTATTACTGGATACAATTCATTTCTAGATGGTATGGTAGTCACTGGTTCTATTAGTGGTGCAACTGGTACTATTGCTGTATCTGGTGTTGTTGACCGAGAAGTTCTAAAAAATAGTGGAGAAATAATTTATATAGAATATAAAAGACCAATCGTTAGAGATGCAGGTCAAACAGAAATTCATAAGTGCATCATAGAATTTTAATAAGAAAATAACATGGCAATTGATCTTTCCCAGCCACCATATAATGACGATTTCGATGAAACTAAAAAGTTTTATCGAATTCTATTTCGTCCTAGTCGAGCAGTACAAGTACGTGAACTGAATCAACTTCAGTCAATGATTCAAAAACAAATTGAAAGAATGGGAAATCATATCTTTCAAAATGGAGCACAAGTTCTTCCTGGTAGTGAACAAGGTGTAAAATACATTAACAATAATGGGTGGATCAAAATCCCAAGAACTGCGAATGCAGATAATGCAACACAACTGCAAACATACTGGATGGGAAAAACAATTAAAAGTACAAGTGGTGCTAGTAATATTACTGCTACTGTAATTGGATTTCGTGAACCAGATTCTATAGATGAAGCCAGATTATATATTACATATCTGAGTGCAGATACAATTGACGGTCAAAGTTCTACTTTTTCTGATGGACAAAACATAACAACTGTAGAAATAACACCAATCACTGCAACCTTAGTTGCTTCTGGTTCGAATGGCTTTATTTCTTCTGTCGTAGTAGAACAAGGTGTATATTTCTTCAACGGTGATTTTGTTTTAGTTGATCAACAAACCGTATTTTTAATTCCAGATAATACAGAAGATCAAGCATCTTGGACAAATCAACCTACTGCATTAGTTGGGTTAGAAATATCAGAAGTAATTATTACAGCACAAGATGATTCTAGTTTGTTTGATAATGCAACTGGTACTCCTAACTTTTCTGCTCCTGGTGCTGATAGATTAAACATAGATGCAACCTTAATTCAAGCATCATTAAATACTATTGATCCAAATTTTATTGAACTAGTAAAAGTAGTAAATGGTACTGTACAACTTCGTGTAAGTGATACAGAATATTCTGTTATTGCAGATACATTAGCAAGAAGAACTTTCGATCAATCAGGTGATTATACTGTTTTACCATTTCAAGCACAAGTTAAAGATTTCTTAAATGAAAATGGCAATGGTGGGGCTCATATTGAAAAAGAATTTTACTATCCCACTCAAGCAGCAGCACAGCAAGCATCTATAGATATATTTGAAATTTCTTCTCCTGGCGAAGGATCTTTACATCCTACTGTTGCAGGTGCATGGATACCAGCAGCATCTTATGATGAATTTCTTGCAAACTGTCGTGCAAAATTATCTATAGTAATTGATCCAGGTAAAGCATACGTAAAGGGTTATGAAATTTCAAAAATTGCTACTAATATAGTAGATATTGATAGAGCCCGTTCATTAAAGTTCAAAAATAATCAAACAATTTTTACACCACTTGGTACATTCATTTATACCGATGATATGTTTGGTACACCAGATCTATTAAATTATGATCTTATTGAATTGCATTCAGATCCAGTTGTTACTAACGGTGTAAGTCCTAATGCAAAGATTGGTAGTGCAAGAATTCTTAGTGTACAATTTTTTAATGGATTAAATGGGACCGCATCTGGCATTTATCAACTGTTTCTATTTGATATTGAAATGGATTCTACGCATGATTTCTCTGCTGTAAAAGGAATATATGCAGGGAGTCCTACATTTACTTGCAATCCAGTACTATCTACGTTTCAATTAACTGGTAGTGTTGCATCTGGTACAAATCAATTGGTTGGTACTGGTACTTCATGGAGAAATGATCAAACACAAAGATTATCTCTTGGTGATTGGGTACAAGTTGGTCTTGGGGCAGCCTCAAAATATTATAAAGTAACACAAGACCCAGATACAGATAATATTTTAAAAGTAAGTCCGAATCCAGCAACAGATAGTCACACATGGGTAGATGGTGCTGTAATATCGTATCTGTCTATATCATTACAAAGCAATAGTCCCGATCCTTCTCTATTGTTCAAATTGCCAGACGAATATGTATATACTGTTCGTGGTAGTGATCAAGATATTGTTAACCCATCAGATATTGAAACTGTATATATTTCTAAGAGAGTTATTGCAGATGGTAATCCTCCAAATTCTACTTCTGATGGTGGAGGAGATCTTAATTTCACATTAACAGATCCTAATGAAGAATTTCAAGCATTCTCTACAGAAGATTATGTTGTCATTAGAGAAGATACCGGAGACTGGATTGAATTACTACCATATGTTTCTGGTACACCGGGAGCAGGACAAGCAGAAGTTAGACCTGTAGGAAACACACTTACAATTTATACAGGCGTACCTGGTGTAAATTTTTATGTTGTTGCATCTATTATCAGAGATGGCGGTTTTGCAGGAAAAGAAAAAGCAAAAACATTGATCAAAGGTTCTTTCGATAATACTGGTACCTACAATGGTTCATATGTAGAAACAGCAAGTTCAGATGTTACCTTAATATCATTGGGAAAAGCAGATGTACTAAGAATCACTCGTGTTGTTATGTCGCCTGATTATACTACATCACCTAGCAACCAACTAACATTACCTTCTGGTCATGTTGATATTACTGGCGCATATACATTAGATAGTGGACAACGAGATTATTATTATGATATAGGTTCTGCTATTCTAAGACAAGGCAACACAAGACCACAAGGAAAAATTAGAGTTGAATTTGATTATTTTCAGCATGGTAATACTGGAAATTATTTCTCTGTAGATTCATATCCATTTCAAGGTGGTGGGGCAAATATGAACTATGAAGAAATTCCTGTATTTTCTTCATCAAATGGTATTCAATATCCATTAGCAAGTTGTATTGATTTTCGTCCAAGAGTAAATGAACCAGGAGGAATACAAAGTGGATTTTCTACATACTTAGAACCACCACGAGATAATTTCAGAGCAGATTATCATTTCTATCAAGCAAGAATTGATAAATTATATTTGGACAAAACTGGTGTATTTGCTACGAATAAAGGAACACCAGATCAAAATCCTCAAACTCCTACAGAACCAGCAACAGGAATGACAACTCATATTTTAACATTGAGTCCATATACTGCTTCCCCTGCTGCATGTAATATTTCTCTGGTGAATAATAGACGTTATACAATGAGAGATATTGGTAAGTTAGAAAATAGAATTTCTAATTTAGAATTCTATACTTCTTTATCTTTACTAGAAAAGAATACAAATGATCTTTTCATACCAAATGCACTTGGACAAAATAAAACAAAACAAGGGTTTCTTGTTGATAACTTTAGTACATTTGATGTTGCTGATCTGACTAATCCAGATTATCATGCAGCAATAGATACAACTAATAAAGAAATGAGACCAATGATCTATCAATCAAATGTAGAATTGATTGAAAAGAATTCTTTGATTTCTAATCCTTTATCATTAATAACTGCAAGAACAAGTTCACATTATCAAGCAACAGGTGAAATTTTTACTTTACCATATACACAAGTTGTAATGGCAGAGCAAGTATTGGCAAGTAAAGTTTCTAACATTAATCCGTATGATGTATTTACATATTCTGGATCCATTAAATTAGATCCATGGAGTGATGAATGGATTGATACCACACAATTACTACCAGTGAATGTTCAAGATTCTGGTGCATATGATGCAATCGCTGGAAGTTTTGGTCCAACTGGAACCATGATTAACTACAGTGCCACATTAAATAATTTCGTTGGTCTTGATACAACAAGTACACCAGTAGGACAGACTTCAGTACTTCAAGCAGGTGGAAAAATAGTAGGTCAAGCAAGACAGAATGGACAAAATTACACAAAAACTGCATCTGGTTTAGTAGTATCAGTTCCACCTGGCTATGCTAATTCTGGTTCTTTAGTAAGTGTTGGTGCTAATACTATTACTAGCCAACAGATTCAAACAACTGTAACTGCTAATGTACAGCAAACATCTATAGGTTTACAACAATCAATACAAGATTTAGGGTTTACAAATCCAGTAGATTTAGGCGATAAAGTTATTGATACTTCAGTAGCAGCATTTATTCGTTCTAGGGATGTTAATTTCACAGGCCAAGCATTAATACCAAATGGTAGAGTATATCCTTTCTTTGATAATGTTGATGTTAGTGCTTATTGTAAGCCAACTGGTGGTAGTTATGGAGATCCATTAGTATGTGATAATTTCGGAACTGTATCTGGAATATTTACAATACCAAATGATATCAATACTGGTGTTCGTTTTAAAACTGGTACTAGAACTTTTAGATTAACAACATCTTCTACAAATCAACAGCAACCTGCACCTGCATCCTGGGCAGATGCACAATATGTTGCACAAGGAACAGTTCAGACAAAACAAGATACAACATATTCTACTAGAGCATATACAATTGATAGTAAGATTGTAACTCAAACTGGAAATACTGTTGCATTATCTTCTAGTTCCATTACTGGTACTCAAACTTCCACACAAGATCCTATTGCAGAAAGTTTCTTCGTTTATGATGATGGTGGTTGTTTTATAACTGATATTGATATATTCTTTTATAAGAGACCGACAGACACAAACAAACCAAGACCACCAGTAAAACTACAACTTCGATCTTTAGATGATGGTGGAAATCCATCTATTAATATTCTTCCTTTTGGTGAAGTTATTAAACAAGCATATGAGGTAGTAACAAACGTAATAGATCTCACTCAAGGTACATTAACGATTGCTGGTAATGCAGTAAATGGTACTGTTGGTGTCGATGCTGGTCCATGGACGTCTTCAACTTCTGTTAAAGATTCAGATGGAAAAGAAATATCTGTTCATAATGCATCTGATAGAACTATTACAGAAAATACACCATTATCATTAAGTACAACACCTACTGATGATATGATACCCACAAGATTCACATTCGATGCTCCCATATATCTAGAACAAAATACAAGTTATTGTTTTGTATTAATTTCTGATAGCAGTGATTACAATGTATGGGTAGCACAATCTGGTCCAGATGTTACTGGTAGAGATGGAGTAGATACATTTAGAGATGCTGGTGCAGTTAATACTAATATAGGTACAAATAATCCTATAACAAAAGATCCATATATTGCTGGTGTATATTTCAAATCTCAAAATTCAATCTCATGGACAGCAGATCAAACAATAGATATTAAATTTGCAATACATAAAGCAGCATTTGATACCTCTATTAATGGAGAAATTGATTTTATAAATGAAGTTCTACCAACAAGAACTTTAACATTAGACCCTCTACAAACATTGAGTGGTTCTTCTTTAGTTCGTGTTTATCATCCTTCACATGGTATGGTTGTTAGTACACCTCCTACTATGGTAGTATTCTCTGGTATAACTGGTGGGAACGGAATAACTTTAGGTAATTTGAATAGTACTTCTGGTTTACCAATCGTAGCGGCAGAAATGGATTACTATGTCGTGAATGCTGGTGCTAATGCATCATCTTCTGGTCATACTGGTGGTAATGCAGTAACAGCAACAGAAAACAAAAGATTCGAAGAATTTATATTTTTAACAACACCATTAGTATTACCAAATACAAATGTAGGATGGAATACACAATTAACTGAAAGTGCTGGTGTTAATGATGACTTTAATACTCCATATGTGGTAGAACAAAGAGTAAATACTGTACCAAATACAAAAATCATTCTTAGTAAACCTGCACAAGTATCTTCCTCAATTAATGAACAAAGACCCACAGATATTCCTACAGGACCATCTCAAGTAACATCTGTTGGACTTGGTGATAATCGTTCTCTTCAATTAAGAGCAGTATTATCTAGTTCTAATGTAAACCTATCACCAGTAATTGATACATCTAGATTTAGTATGGTATTAACAGATAATCGATTGGACAATCCTGGTGGATTATCTAGCGATTCGCACAATATTAATTCTACGTTTGATATTTTTGCATGTCTACCTAGTACAGATGCACCATCAGTTATAGCAAGTTATCTCGCAAGCAAAATATTTTTCAGCACATCTACTGGAATATTAACTGGCACTGCATTTTCAAATTCTAGTACAACTGTCACTGGTGTTGGTAGTAGATTCTTGGCGGAATTAAATGTTGGTGATACTATTAAAGATCCTATCACAGGAGAAGAAAGAACAGTTGTAGAAGTTATAAGCAATACGTCTTTAACAACTGATATCGCATTTAGTTCACTAGCATCTAGTACATTATTGGTAAATCCTCCACCATTAAAAATCAAAACAGCAGATTCTAATATTGCTATTCATTTGAGTAAATTAAATGTTGGTAAACTTGCAACATTAACTGGTGCAACTGGTGATAGAAACTTTACAGATGTTGTTATATTAGATGTATCATATACACCATCTAATACAACACCAGATTCAGATCTACCATCATCTAATCCATCTTTATGTTCTATTACTTTTGATTATCGTCCGACTCATGCAGCAGGACTAGATACTTCTACCTCTATGGCCCTAACTCAGAAAGATCATTTCATTGATGAAATCTCACCTATAGGTGGAAGTTGTTCTGCAAAATATATAGCACAACCAATTATACTTGCTAGTCCAGCAAATTCTTTGAAAGTATTATTTGATGCTAATAGAGATGTTACAAATGAAATTGATGTATATTACAAATTAGTACCACCAAATAGTAATGCAGCATCTATTACAAATTCAAATTGGACTCTTGCACAGTATAATTTAGATCCTGATGGTTCTGGTAATTTGCAAGATTTTACTCCTTCTCCAAATGCAAATTATTCTGATTTTAGTTCATATGAAGTGAATGTTTTGAATTTACCTAGTTTCATTGGTGCACAAATAAAAATTGTATTGAGAGGTGGAAACCCTGCAACTCCTCCAAGAATAAAGAACTTCCAATTAATTACATTGGAGGAATAATGAAAAAATTTATTCCTGTAGAAAATCATACTGGATTGTTTAGAGATTCTAAAAGCAAAGCCATCATCAATTTCAATGAAGAGAAAAAGGCAATAAAAGATAAAGTTAAAACTTTAACTAGACTAAAACTAGAAGCAGAAAAGGTCAAAAATGACCGAATAAATACAATAGACGAACGAGTATCCAATTTAGAAGATAAGATAGATAAAATTTTAGAAATATTAACAAAAAATGTCACTGATTAACGTACCAGACACATATAGTTTTGATTTATGGAGATTGGCAGAGAATCTAATTGCTCAATATGAAGGCGATTTGACTTTACTTAATACTGTTATTAAAACAGATCTAGTATCTGCAATTAATGAAGTAAATGGTAATGTATCGAATCTAGGAAAAAGTGTTCTCGTATTAGCAATAGCAATGGCTTAAAGGATAGAAAGATATGGCAAATGTTTTTAAAAATGCAATAGTACCAAACGTAGGAAATACTTGGACAGCAGCATATACTGCTCCCGCAGGCAAAGCATCATACATGATACAATTAGATATTGCATGTACTGGTAATACTGGTGTTCAGGTTTCTGTTCGTGTATTTGATTTTTCTACTTCACAATATGCATATATTGTAAGATATGCACCAGTACCAGAAGGAAGTTCAATTCAAATAATTGATGGACAAAAGATTGTATTAGAAGCACAAGATTCTGTTGAAATTATGTGTGAAAGTGCTGGACAATTTGTTGATGCAGTTGGAAGTTTAATTGAAGATATAAATTCATAAAGAGATAATTCATGGCGTACCTTGGCAACGCAGTTACACAACTTATTTACGCCGCGAATCATCGTGACGATATAACACCAGATGGTGTATCGTCTTCTTTTTCTCTTTCTCAACAAGTACCTGGTGGTTATGAAGAAAATGTAACAGTTTTTAGACGTAGATATTTAAAAGATATTTTAGTTGAAAATTCAAATCAACTTTCTATTAATGGATCTCTTTCTCAATTAAGTTGTTCTAATGCATCAATAGCAGCAGCCCTATCAATTGTACAACCTCCTATAACTGGTGTGCAACCAGCAGACAATATCATATTATCTGGATGTACAAATTCTGGTAATAATTCTGTATTTCCTATTCTTGCGAATGGTGTTGTATATAATGGTTCTACTATAACTATATCATTAGATGGTGCCTTAATTACTGAGAGTGGTGGGTCAATAACAGTAACGAGAGGATATCTAGGCTTTTGGGAAGTTTTAAATCCAGGTATTGAATATACAATTGGTGGTGCAATAAACACTGCAAATTATAATAAAATAATTACATTATCAGAAGTACCACAAATAGATGATGAGTTATATGTAATTCATCGTGCAGATGCTACATATAATTTCGTACCAACTGCAAAAAGTGTTGGGCCTGATCAACTACAAGACAATTTACGAAATTTTAATTGTGATCGTTTTACTGGAAATGGTTCTACTGTTACATATACTTTGTCTGAAGATGCAGTTTCTTCTAAAGCATTAATGGTGACTGTAAATGGAGTCCAGAGTGACGGTGATGATACGGATGCATCATTCGTTGGAGATTGGCAATTAAATAATGACAATATTTCTATTACATTTCATTCTGCTCCAGCAAATCTTGCAAAAATTCGTGTATTAAATCTTGGCTTTTCTACAATTAGTAGACGTGCAACACTATCACCAGGTCAAGTTGGTTCTATTGCCCCGCATTCTATTACTTCACTACAACTTGCAAGCAATTGCGTTCTTGCTGCAAATTTAAATCCTAGTTCTGTAACTAATAATGCACTAGGACCAAATTCTGTTTCTGGTTCCAAAATTCTTCTTAATAATAACGAAGGATTGAATTGGTTACAATTAGACAATAGTACAGTACAACCAGTATTACAATTAACAAATTCAAATAATACATATTTGTATAGTCCTGGTTATATTAGACTATACGGAATAGGTAGCATCAATCTTGCGTTGGGTGGTGGTGATGTTTTAGTTCTTCAATCGAATCAATTGAGTCCTTCAGTTCCCAATGTAATAGATTTGGGTGCTACTTCTCATGAATTTAAAGATCTACATCTAACAGGACAAGTAAATGCAAATACACTCAATACTATAAGTGATGCATCAGTTGGAGGAAATTTAAGTGTAACTGGTACAATCAATAGTGTTAATATTTCAAATTTAAATACACAAGTGCAGCAACTCTTACCAGCAGGATCCATTGTTATGACTGGTGCTTCTTCTGCTCCTACTGGTTGGTTATTGTGTGATGCTGGTGTATATGCTCAAGCAACATATCCTGCATTATATACTGCAATAGGTTCAACCTATAATATAGGCGGGGAAGGTGCTGGTAATTTTAGGGTGCCTGATTTTAGACAAAGATTTGCATTAGGTAAAGCAAGTTCTGGTACTGGTAGCACACTTGGTCAAGTAGGTGGCGCAATAGATCATACACATACATCTGCCGCACATACACATGATTTATCAAATCATTTTCATAATTTACCTGCTCACTATCATGGTATGGGTTCTGGCGCAGATTTAAATATTATAAGTTCTGGTACGCATAATACAAATATAGATATTTCACACGGTCATACTGCTGGTAGTGGTACCAATACTACTAGTACATCGAGTACTGGTTTGCATGGTGGTATAAGTGGAAATGTAAAAACAGACTTTGTAACAACTACTATGACAGATCCTAGTCATGCTCATACCGTAGGCGATACAGGACATGCTCACGGAGTGAACGATAGTGGACATGCACACGGAATATTAGGAAGAGATAGTGGATCAACTGCTTCAACTGCTAGATTTAATCATTCAGTTTCTAGTTCTTCTGCTAGTGATAATACAATTCTATCGAATGGTTCTACTACTGGGATTAGTATACAATCTAGTACTACTGGAGTGACAGTACAAAGTCATACTACCGGAATTACACTATCAAGTAGCGATCAATTGAATTTAGATCCTGCCCAAGGGCCTGCCGCCTCTGTACAACATAGACATACAATTAATATGACAGATCCTGGACATTTTCATCCAGTATTCGTTGATGCTTTAGGTTCTACTATAAAAACTGATACAAGTGGAGTGCATTTACATTCTTCTGGTAGTTTCTCTGGTAGTATTGGCAATGTAAGTTCTGGTAATGACGGAAATTCTACAATATTATCTGGCACCCCATCAACTAATTCAACAGGTAGTGGAGGTGCAGCCGCAACCACTTCAAATAATCCTCCATTTTTGGTTGTCAATTATATAATAAAGACATAAGTAGGTTTTTGTCATGGGCAGATATATTGGGACATCACCTACATACGGAGCATTCGAAAAACAATTATTAATTCCTGATGGAGTTACAAATACTTTTCTATTGACATATCAAGTAGGAAGTGAAGGTTCACTTCTTGTTGTATATGGTGGTGTTGTACAAGAACCACAAGATTCATATTCTCTTGCTGGTGGTGGTACACACATTGAATTCTCATTTATACCAGATGTAGGGCAAGATCTATTCATTGTATATCTTGGTAAAGAACTACAAGTAGCACCTTCTGTTGGTGGAGGGGTAAATTTTGTAGATGAAGAACTTCCAACAGGCGCAATTAATGGAATTAATATGGTATATACTACTGCCAACAATTTCATTACTACATCAGTAAAGATTTACTATAATGGATTAAGAATAAGTGCTCTTTTAAGTGATTTTACTATTACAGGTTCTAATCAGTTTACATTAAGTTTTGCTCCTCAAGTTGGAGATATCTTAGTAGTAGATTATAGAATCTCATAATTGATTGGAAATAGTCTTATAATAAATACTCGTGAATAATAAAAAAATGATTAAAGTTGAAAAATGATAACTTTAAATAAGGGTTACTTTACATGTCAATAATTCAAATTCGTGGTTCTCAGATTAAATCTGGTACCATTACTGATACACAAATATCTGCATCCGCTGCAATTGCCACAAGCAAATTAGCAGATGGTGCGATTTTCATCAAATCTGATGGATCTGTTGCATTTACAGCCGATCAGTCGATGGGTGGTAACAAACTAACAAATCTTGCTGCACCTATAAGTGCAAATGATGCTGCACGTCTTACAGACGTTCAAGCAGCCATTAATGGTCTTGATGTCAAACAATCAGTGAGAGTAAAAAGTACAGGTTCTAATATTGTATTAGCATCTGCTCTTATAAATGGTGCAACATTAGATGGTGTTACTCTTGCTACTGGTGATCGTGTTCTTTTAACAGATCAAACAACTGCAAGTGAAAATGGTATCTATATCGTTGCTGCTTCTGGTGCTGCATCTCGTTCTACTGATGCAAACGTAAGTTCAGAAGTTACTGCAAACATGTTTACATGGGTAGAAGAAGGTTCTGTATATTCTGATACTGGTTGGGTTCTTATTACAAATAACCCTATCACATTAGGAACTACTGCTCTTTCATTCACACAGTTTTCTGGTTCAAGTGCGGTAACTGGTGCTGCTAACGTCGGAGCATCTGGTGTTGGTGTATATGATGGAATGGCTGGATCTACTTTAGATTTCAGAAAAATTCATTCGGCAAGTGGAAAAGTAACAGTAACACTAAACAGTCAAATGATTGATCTTGATATTGGTGCTGGAACAATTGTCAATGTTGATATTTCTTCATCTGCTGCAATTGCTAGAAGCAAACTTGCTTCTGGTACTGCAAATTATGTTGTTATCAATGACGGTTCTGGTGTAATGTCAGAAGAACAACATCTTGCAATTAGTCGTGGTGGTACAAATAGCGGAACTGCTCTTAACAATAACAGAGTGATGATATCATCTTCTGGTGCTATTGTTGAACAGTCTGCAATTACAGCAAATCGTGCATTAGCATCCGATAGTAACGGATTACCTGTTGCATCAACTACTACTGATACTGAACTTGGATACGTACATGGTGTAACCAGTGCAATTCAAACACAACTTAATACCAAACTTGCCGCGAGCAATTTTGTAGTAAGAGAAGTACCAAGTGGTTCAATAAATGGTTCTAATACATCATTTACACTTGCTAATACTCCAACTTCTGGTACCGAAATGGTATTCTTGAATGGTCTACTTCAAGAATCTGGTGCTGGTAATGATTATACAATTTCAGGTGGAACAATAACATATTTGGCTGCACCTTCAACTGGTGACAGTTTGCTAGTGTCATACATGAAATAAATAATTTCATAACAGAGAGTGGAGAAATCCACTCTCTGTTTATATCATGAACATAGTGTCTTTGACTTGGAATATAAATGACGCAAACTACAGTTACCGGCAAACAAATCAAAGACGATACCGTATATCGTGAAGATCTTAATACAGATCTTACCGGACATGCTCTCATAACAAAAGTAATTGCTGGAACTGGAATCTCAATAACATATACTGGCGTCGATGCTGGTACTGGTGATGTTACTATAAATGCAACAGGAACTTCTGGTGTTACTACTATTGGGACCATAGATTCCCAAACCAAAAGTGCTAACGGATTAGTTATATCTGGTGTTAATCTTTATGCACAATCAGCAGATGCTTCAAATCCTGGATTAATTACTATTTCTGCTCAAACTATTGCTGGAAATAAAACATTTACTGGTAATATAATTCTAACTAATAACGTAGCATTACAGATTAAAGATTCTGGTGGCACTGCTCAAACAATATTAAATTATGATGGATCTAATGTTGTATCATTAAATAATGCAACATCTAGTGCAAAAATTCAGATTAAAGTTTCTAGTGGAGGAAGCACTGAATTTCTATTAGCAGGTAATAGACAATGGTATATTGATTCTAGTGGTCAATTACAAATTGATGCTTCGAATCCTGGTGGTAATTTAGTATTGAATACTGCTACTAGAGGTATTGTTATTGGTAATAGTACTGCTTCATCTTTTGGTACAAATACAGCAACAACTATTTTCAGAGATCCTTCAAGTGGTACTCATATTGGACTTGGTAACTTTGGTGTTCATGCACAACCAGCATCTTTGAAAGTTATTAAAGATAGAAGTTCTTCTTGGGCAGGTGGTACTGCATCACTTGCAAATGATGAAATATTTAGAATTGATACACGTGGATGTGATAATAATGCAACCTATAGAGAAGCAGCAAGAATTGCATTTTTTGCAGATGCTAATGCTTTAACTTCATCAGTTCCAGGAAGAATTGAATTGTATACTACATCATCTAGTGGAGGAAATCCAGTTAGAAGATGGTATGTTGATTCATCTGGTATATTGCAACAAGATAGTTCAAATGGTGGAGATATTGCTTTTAATAAATCTGGTGGCGCATTAATAAATTTTACGACTACTGCATTATCGGGAACAGGTACAACACAATCTGGTGCAACTGCCCTAGCATATGGATTCGATGAAATTACTACAATAACTGGTGGTAGTGCTGAAGCATTTGTATTACCAACTGCGGTTGCTGGTAAAGAAGTAAGAGTCTGGAATAGACATGCTACTGCTACTGCAAAAATATTTCCTGCATCGGGTGCTGCAATTGATGGTTTAGGATCAAATGCAGTATATTCTTTGGGACCAAATAATTGTGTATCTTTCAATGCAAAATCTTCTACACAATGGTATACATTCGGACTTGAAGCATCTGTTGGTGGTATGGTATCTGGTATAGGTACTATTGATACTCAAACAAAAAGTTCTGATGGTTTAGTAATCTCTGGTGTAAATTTATACGCACAAACTGCTGATGCAACACATCCAGGGATGGTTAGTACTGTAGCACAAACATTTACTGGAGGAAAAACAGTAGTAGGAGTTGCTACTGGTACTCAAGATCTTTTTATTGGTAAATCTTTCGCAGACAATGCTGGTGATGCACCTTGTCATACTTTGACAACTGGAGGAGGAACAGTATTAGCAAGATTTGGGGGACAAAATTCAAACACCCCAACTGCATTCGTTACTTCTGCTGTAGGTTTAGGACTTATCGCTGGTAATGCTGCGGTTCCTTCGACTAGTAGTTCTTCGCAAATATATATTACAAGTAGTAATATAGCATTTCAAACAAATGTTTCTGCTAATGGTACCTTTACATTTGCGAATGCAGTCAATCTACAATGGAAAACATCCGGAGGAACTGCAACTAATATACTAAGTCTAGATGGTTCGAATAATGTATTTTTGAATGCACCAACTGGACAAGAAATAGATTTCAAAATTGCTACAAACAGAGTTTGGTATATTGATTCATCTGGTAATAAAATACAAGATGGAACCAATGGTGGCGCATTAATATTCAATAAGTCTAGCGGAATCATTCGACAGGGTACTGCTTCTAGTGCAGATAACAATTATATCTCTTTGAATGGTGGTGGTGCTGATAGTGATAATACTAGAGGGGCATTCGTATTAGCATACGGTAATAATAACGGAAATACTGGATCATTATTACTACAAACTGGAAATGCAAGTGGAGCAGCACTTAGATTATATGCAAATGCATCAGCCGGCCAAATATTCTTCTATACTGGTGGAGGAACATTAAGATGGCGCATAAATGATGCAGGCCAAATATTTCAAGATAGTTCTAATGGTGGTGATGTTGTATTTAATATTTCCAATGGAATTATTAGACAAGGCACATCATCTAGTTCAGATACAAATACAATTTATATCTACCCTTCAGGCCAAGGTGGAGGAGGTAATACTTCAAGAGCACCTTATATCTATCTAGCAGGAAATCAAGGAACAGATACAGGACAATTACAATTATGGGCAGGAAATGTTTCTGGTAGCAAAGCCATATTAGGAACTGTTGGTAGTCAAAATGTAGAATTATGGACGAACAATGCACGTAGATGGTTTGTTGATAGTTCTGGAAATTTTGTTATAAATTCTAATTCTGGTGCCAATATTGGTACTGCTTCACTTCATGTAAATGATATATTTGCTTATAACATTGGAGTTGGAGCAAGTGATTCTACTTCTCTAGGTTTTTATACTAATGGAGTAACTAGATGGAATATTAACTCTAGTGGAAATCTACTACCATCATCAAATAGTTCTTATAATATTGGTAGTGCAACATTGCATGTAAATGATATATTTGCTTATAACATTGGAGTTGGAGCAAGTGATTCTACTTCTCTAGGTTTTTATACTAATGGTTTAAATAGATGGAGCGTAGATACATCTGGAAATCTCACCCAAGATGGTTCACATGGTGCAGATTTTGTATTAAATAAATCTGCTGGAATAATAAGACAAGGTACCTCTTCTGGTTCTGATAATGCTGTTAATCAATTTACTGGTGGCGGGGCAGCAAATGATAATACTCGTGGAGGTTTCATAAATCTCTATGGACACAATCACGCGACACATCCTGGACAAGTAGATATATCAACAAGTAATAGTGCATCTGCTGCAATAAACTTACTAGCCCCAGGAACTAGTGGCAGTATAACATTCAGTATTAATGGTACACAAAAATGGCAAGTTAGTTCTGGTGGTTCATTTACACCAATATCAAATAATAGCGTAAACTTTGGTACTTCTTCTATACATACTCAAAATATGTATACTTATGCAGTAGGAACAGGAGATAGTACTGCTCTGAATCTCATAACAAATAATACAACAAGATGGACTCTAGATACTGCTGGGAAAGTAATTACAAGGGCAGGTCTTGCTTCTTCTATGCAAGGAAGAGGAATGAGTATTATTAATCATAATACGACTGAAACTGGTAATACTGCTGCAACAGAAACAACCCTATTTACTTTCAGTGTACCAGCGAACACTTTAGGAACTGACGGAGATTCTTTAAGATTTATGGTAGCAGGAACTTTTGCTACAAGTGTTAGTACAAATAAAGATATAAAAGTTAAATTTGGTAGTACCACAATTTTAGATACTGGTTCATTGGCTATAACTTCTGCTGCAAATTGGATCATAGAAGGAAGAATTATTAGAACTGGTGGAACAGGACAAAAATGTATAGTTAGAATTTCGACTTCTTCTAGTGTTTTAGTAGGTACTGTTAGTTATACTTTATCATCAGAAACATTATCTGGAGCATTATCTCTTGCTGTAACTGGTAATGGGACAAATGCTAATGATGTATTAGGTGAAATGTATCAACTTGAATGGTTAGGTTCATCGACATAAAATATAATAAATATAGGAATATATGACACAAATAACAATTCCACTAAAAGATGATGCTCTACAAACAGAAATAGAAGCAGCATTTGCAGATTCATATTCCAATCCTGATTCTTTATCTGCTTCTGATTTAGTAGCATTAAATATTTCAAATTATGTTCGCCAAATATTAAACAACTATAGACAAAAAGTAGCAGTCCAAAGTGCTCTAAATGGTGTGGTTGTAGCAGATTCATTGACTGAATAATAAAGACCTCAAAAGCCAAGTTAATAAATAATCTTGAAAGAATAATTTGAGGTAATAATATGCCTGTTTCAACTGCAAGATTATCATATGCGATACCAAGTTTTAGCGATTCTGTAGATCTAACACAGCATGTTCTTGGCATTTATGTTGGAACTGGTGGAAATCTAAAAGTGACATTACTAAAAGATGTCGATGGGACATCAGTTTTGTTAAAAAACATACCAAATGGTACCTTTTTAGATATTGGGGTTAAGCGTATCTGGTTGACAGGTAGTACTGCTTCTGACGTGGTTGGCTTTTTATAATTCTTATATTTGTTTATGTTCAGTAAACTTTTAGGATTACTAAATCGCGCACGAGAGGTATTCGAATTGCAAGATATTAAAGCACTATTATTGAAACTATCAATTTTACTTTTAGGTATCTTTGCGCCTTTGCATCAAATATTAATAAGTCTTTTATTTCTTGTTCTATTAGATTTTATAACTGGTATTCTTGCTGCAATTAAAAAGAAACAGAAAATAACAAGTTCTAGACTTTCAAGAACTATTTCAAAATTATTAGTATATTGTACGACTGTTGGTGCAGTACATATAACAAATTCAATGTTGTTATTTGGTGAGAATTTTTTACCACTAGAATCTTTTGTTGTAGGTTTTATAGCAGTTACAGAATTGAAATCTATATTTGAAAATCTTAATAGAATTAGTAGACAACCATTTCTATCTGATTTGATCGGTAAATTATCAAATGAAGGTAGAAAAAAGAAAAAAGATAGGAAAAGATAAATGTCAGGTCTTCCTCAAACTAGAGATGATTTAATTAATTGGTGTCTAAGAGAATTAGGTGCACCAGTTCTGCAAATTAATATTGACGATCAACAAATTCAAGATCGTATCGATGAAGGTTTATCTTATTTCCATGATTATCATTTTGATGGTGTAGAACACATATACGTTCCACATAAATTAACTGCATCTACTTTAACATTTGCAGCCGCATTACCAGCAGTACCGAATTCATTTAAAACTGGTGAAATAATAGTAGGACAAACTTCTGGTGCAACTGGTACATTTTATGATCAACCAGTAGCAGGTGCAAATATGTATATTCGCTTTCGATATGCATTAAACTCTGTACAATTTCAAGATGGTGAAACTATAGTAGGAATGACAAGTACATTTAGTGCTGTATTAGCAGCAACTAATTCTATAGTATTAGGTGATCTTGATAATGAGTATATTACTATGCCAAGTAATGTTATATCACTTTTCAATTTAGTTTCTTTTAATACTAGTCCATCTAATAGTTCTGGTATGTTTGATGTAAGATATCAATTTGCATTGAATGATATGTATAATCTTCTTCAAACAGATGTGATTTCATATGTAATGTTCAAAGAAAGTATTTCTCTTTGGCAATTCATTTTTAATGGTGAAAAAAATATTAGATATAATAGAATTAGTAATAAAGTACGTCTAGATGTAGATTGGCAAAATGCAATGTCACCAGATATGTATATTCTATTTGAAGGATGGGGAACTATAGATCCTGAAGCATATCCTGGTGTATATAAGAATCTTTTTGTTCGTAAATATTGTACTGCACTATTAAAAAGACAATGGGGAACTAATCTTAAGAAACTTGCAAATGTACCATTACTAAATGGTATATTGTTAAATGGTCAAAAAATATATGATGAAGCAAATCAAGAAATAGAAACATTAGAAAAAAGAATTGATCGTGAATGGCAGTTGCCTCCAACTATGTTGGTAATGTAGGGCAATCTCCATTATTTTATTATGTTTCCAACCCTACCTAAATATGTATAAGGTAGTAAAATCTTAGGAACAATATAAGTGACCACAAATCGATATCTAAACTTATATCAGCAAACATCAGAACAAAATCTAGTAGAAGATATTTTGATTGAATCCATAAAAATGTGGGGAATCGATACCTATTATCTTCCAAGAGCACTTCAAAAAGAAGACCTTATATATGGCGAAGATGTTGTTTCTAAATTTAAAGATTATTTTACTATAGAAGTTTATATTAAAAATGTTGATGGATTTCAAGGTAAAGGAGATCTCTTCAGAAAATTTGGTCTAGAAATTCAAGATCAAGCGACATTAATAATTTCTAGAAGAAGATTTAATGAAGAGTGTGCACAAGACATTGATCCTCCTCGTCCTAGAGAAGGAGACTTAATGTTTTTTCCATTGAACGGTGCTTTAATGGAAATCAAATTTGTTAGTAATGAAAAAATGGCATTCTATCCATTAGGTGAGTGGTATACATATCAAATTGATATACAACAATTTAACTATTCGCACGAAGATATAGTTACTGGTATACCAGAAATAGATCAAGTACAGCCAGATTATACATATCAAATTGATTTGACTTTAGGTGTTGGTTCTGGTGTGTATCAAGTAAACGAAGAGATATATCAAGGTACTTCTCTTGGTGCTGCTACTGCAAAAGCAATTGTTATAAACCACGACACTCTTTCTAATAAACTTAGAATTAGAGATATAGTAGGCTCTTTTGCAGATGCTATTAATGTTATAGGTAATACTAGTGCTGCATCTTACGCAATTAGTGTAGTAGATCCTACAGATATATTAGCAGATGCTAGTGCTACAAATAAACCAGCAGAAGTTGAAGCATTAACTATCTTAGATACTAGTGAATATAACCCATTTTCAAATTCAAACGAGTAAGTTATGTTTGGTGTGCCATTTGATAATAAAACTCTGAGAACAATAGTTGTTGCATTTGAAAATATGTTTTCAAACATAATTATTTTGCGTACTGATTCTGGCGGAAATGAAATAAAAAGATTAGCAGTTCCAATTACTCATGGTCCTAGAGATAGATATTTGGTTAGATTAAAAGATGACCCTACTTTACAAAGACCTATTGATTTGGTTTTACCAAGAATGTCATATCAAGTAGAAAGTATTGAATATGATGGCAAAAGAAAACTCAATACTATGGGTAAAAATTTCAAATCAATCTCTGGTGATAATTCACAACTACTAAGAGAATATAATCCAGTACCATATAATATAAATTTTTCGTTATCTATTATTTCAAAAACAGAAGAAGATGGAAATCAAATATTAGGACAAATATTACCATTTTTTACTCCAGATTATACTATAACTATAATGAGCATTCCTCAGGTAGGGCTGAAAGATGATATTCCATATGTGTTAAAAGGTGTAGCACTATCTGATAATTTTGATGATGAATGGCAAACAAGAAGAGATATTATCTGGACTCTTGCATTCACTGCTAAAGCATATTTCTATGGTCCAGTTAGTAAAGATCCAGTCATTACAAAAACTCAGGAAGATTATCTTGCAACTGGTGGTGATATAAATGATCCAGCAGTTAGAGCAAAAACTCCCAGAGTGTTTAGAATTACTACAGAACCAAATCCATTGGATGCTGCACCAGATAGTGATTATACTATTACAGAAACAAAACAAGCCTTTGATGATGGCAAAAAATTCAATCCAGAAACCCTGGAAGATGAAGATATTACATAATAGTGAAATTATATGAATGATATTATAAAAAAGATTGAAGAAAGTAATCCCCTAATTGCAACAGAGAGTGATTTTCGTACTGTTGGCGTTTCTGTACAAAGAATTACAGATCAACCAAAAGTGTCAGCAAAAGTTGAAAGTAATTTGCCAGCAGTTGCGCCAAAAAAAGAAACAATTGCTGATGAGAGACAAATAGATTTTGAACAAATTAGAGATAATTTATATGCAAATATGAAAATCTCGAAAGAAGCATTGGAACATCTTCTTCAAATTGCTCAAAGTAGTCAACATCCAAGAGCATATGAAGTATTAGCATTGTTATTAAAAACTAGTACAGATCTTAATAGAGATTTGATGAAAATACATAGTGAAAAGCATGGAATTGAAAACAACAAACACAATAAAAATACACCACAAGGACCAGTAACAAATAATAATTTATTTGTTGGTACTGCTGATCAATTGGATGAATTTCTTGCTCAAATAATTAAAAAAGACTAAATGGCTACATATTCCGATATTAATAAAGGTCAAAATCAATACATTCTAGCCAATGGCTCGGAAATGAAATACTATGACAATAATCCCAATCTAAAAGCAGCATATGTTCAATTACAATTCACCCAACACCAAATAGAAGAAAGAATTAAATGTGCTAAAGACCCTATCTATTTTATTGAAAATTATGTAAAAATCATGACATTAGATGGTGGTATTGAACCATTTAAAATGTGGCCTTTTCAAAAGAAACTAGTTGATGCTATACATAACAATAGATTCGTTATTTCGAAAGTTGCAAGACGTGCTGGTAAAACTACTACAGTAGTTTCTTATATTCTTTGGATGGTTCTTTTTCATCCATCTCAAACTGTTGCAATATTAGCAAATAAAGCATCAACTGCAAAAGAAATCTTAAGTATATTACAAAGATCATACGAACGTATACCTCTCTGGATGCAACAAGGTGTAAAAGTATGGAATAAAGGTAATATTGATTTAGAGAATTCATCAAGAATTCTAACTGCACCGACATCATCAGATGCTCTTAGAGGTTATGGTGTTAATTTTCTACTATTAGATGAATTTGCTCTAGTACCAAACAATATTGCTGAAGAATTCATGACTTCTGTATATCCCACAATATCTTCCGGTACTAAATCTAAGATTGCAATTATTTCTACACCATTAGGGATGAATTTATTTTATCGTATGTGGACGGATGCAATCCATAAAAGAAATCTATATTTTCCTATAGAATTCCACTGGGCAGAAGTACCAGGTAGAGATGAAAAATGGAAAGAAGATCAAATCAAACAGATGGGGCAACAAAAGTTTGATCAAGAATATGAAACTAAATTTTTAGGTTCTTCTAATACATTAATAAGTGGTATAAAATTATCAGAACTAACTTGGTTTCCTCCTCTCCAACAAATTGGTTGTTTAGATGTATATGAAAGACCAATAAATGATCATGTATATTTTACTATTGTAGATTGTGCGAGAGGTCAAAATTTAGACTATTCTGCATTTACAGTAATAGATGCTACTCAATCACCATATAAAATGGTTGCAAAATATAGAAATAAAGAAATAGATCCTTATATGTTTCCAGAAGTGATACATAATGTATCAAAAACTTACAATGAAGCATATGCACTGGTTGAATCGAATGATATTGGAAAACAAGTTGTAGATATATTACATACTGAACTAGAATATGAAAACGTATTCTCAGTTATGAATATGGGTAGGGCAGGTCAAAAATTATCTGCTGGTTATAGAAAGGGTGCAAAACTTGGAGTCGCTACTAGTGTGGCAATAAAAAGAATTGGGTGTGCCAATCTCAAGGCCCTAATAGAATCTGACCAACTATTGATTAATGACTTTAATATCTATGAAGAATTGACAACATTTGTGGCAAGTAAAGACTCATTTGCTGCTGAAGAAGGTAGTAATGATGATTTAACTATGACATTGGTTTTATTTGGATGGCTAACTTCACAACAACTATTCAAAGAACTTACTAATGGTGATATTAGAAAAAGAATGGCAGAAGAGAAATCCAAGATTGACCAAGAGAAATTAATGCCTTTTGGAATACTACCACAAGATACCCATAATCGAGTAGAAATGGACGTACACGGTACTAGATGGGTAGAGGTAGCACCCAGGGACTTAAAAGATCAATTTAGATTTTTTAACGATATAGACTTTACTGTTGGGTCTAATGACGATGACGATGATGGATACGGTGGAAACAGTCTATAAAAGACCAAAAATATAAATATTTGAAGTTAGTATAGTTGCTAGTTTTGCCAACTTAAGGAGACACAATTCAATGGCTTTTCAAATTTCTCCCGGTGTAAATTGGACCGAAATCGATCAGAGCACAATAGTACCATCTGTACCTACTACAAACGGTGGATTTGTAGGAGTATTTCAATGGGGACCACTAGATAAGATTGTTCTAGTAGGAAGCGAACTTAATTTAGTAAGTAATTTTGGCAAACCAAATGAAGAAGTCGCATCTTCATTTTATGCAGCATCAAATTTTCTTGCCTACTCAAATAGTCTTCAAGTAGTTAGAGTTGCGAGTGAAGCATTTGCTGATGTTTCTTTCACTGTTAGTACTATAGGTACTGCAATGACCGGCGTTGGTTTCATAAACGGAACAATACCTCTTCGTGAAGGTTGTACTATCACTCATAATTCTGATATTAGAATTGTTGTTTCTATTACATCTGATACTGCTGCTGTTCTTAATTCAGCATTCCCATCAGATTTAGTTTCTGCTAACGTAGATGCACATATTTACGTTGGTGCATTGAATGCAACAGCAGAAGATGGAACTGGTTCTGGAAATCCTGGGATTGGTGCTCTTATTAAAAATGAAGATGACTATAATGCAAACTATTCAAATGGTTCTGCAAATGTTGGTCTTTGGGCAGCAAGATGTGCTGGTAAATTAGGAAATTCATTAGAAGTTTCAATTTGTCCAAGTGCTAATGCATTTAATCAAACCCTTGTTGGTACAGTATCAAGTTCTAGTAATGTATTAACAGGAATTGGAACATCATTTCTTAGTCGTGTTACTCGTGGTTCTATCATTATAGATTCTGTTTCTGGTCAGCAAAGAAAAGTTATTGGTGTATCGAGTGATACCCAATTAAGTGTTGATTCCGCATTTTCACCAGCACTATCTGGTGCTACTGTAGTAGCAAGATGGGAATTTGCCGATGCTATTGGTATTGCACCTGGTACTTCAAGTTATGCAGTATCTAGAGGCGGTCTCAATGATGAACTACACGTAGTTGTAGTCGATAGTAATGGTCTATGGTCAGGTATACAAGGAACCGTTCTAGAAAGACATTCATTCTTATCAAAAGGATCTGATGCTAAAGCAGAAGATGGTAGTAACATTTATTATCCTTCAAACATAAATGGTGAATCATCTTATGTTTGGTGGACAGATCATCTTCCAGCAGGATTAAACTGGGGAAGTGCTGTAAGTGGTGTAACATTCACTGCAATCAATCAGCCAATCAGATCTGAACTTTCTGGTGGAAGAGATGTAAATACTGGTGCTGATATCGACGGTGCAAAATTAAATGGTTGGGATTTATTTGCAAATGCTGATTCAGTAGATGTAGAACTTCTTATCACTGGTGATGCTTCTGCAACTGTAGCAAGTTATGTAATAGATAATATCTGCGAAGAAAGATTAGATTGTGTTGCTTTTATTTCTCCTCCTATGTCTGCTGTTGTAAATAACAACGGCAATGAAGTTGATGATTCTATTTCTTTTAGAAATTCACTACCATCTACTTCATATGCAGTAATGGATAGCGGATGGAAACTTCAATACGACAAATACAACGACACAAATCGTTGGGTACCACTAAACGGTGATATTGCTGGCTTGTGTGCAAGAACTGATCAGGTTTCTGATCCTTGGTTCTCACCTGCTGGTATCAATCGTGGTAATATTAAAAATGTTATTAAACTAGCCTATAGTCCATATAAAGCACAGAGAGATATGTTGTATCTTTCAAGCATTAACCCTGTTATTAATTTACCAGGACAAGGCACTGTTCTTTATGGTGATAAAACTTTACTTGGAAAACCAAGTGCATTTGACAGAATCAATGTTCGTAGATTGTTTATCGTACTAGAAAAATCAATTTCTCGTGCATCACAATCTTCATTATTCGAACTTAACGATACATTCACTCGTGCTAACTTCAGAGGATTGGTTGAACCATTCCTTCAGAATGTGCAGTCTAGACGTGGTATATATGCATTCAAAGTTGTATGTGATACTACAAATAATACCCCAGACGTTATCGATGCTAATGAGTTTGTTGGTGACATTTATATTCAACCAGCAAAAAGCATCAATTTCATTCAGTTGAATTTTATTGCAACTAGAACTGGCGTAGACTTTTCTGAATCAGTTGGTTCGGCTTAATAGGAGTAATTACAAATGGCATTTTCAATAGATGATATCAAGGCCAAATTAGAGTTTGACGGAACACGTCCTTCGCTATTTAATATAGCATTGACATTACCAGATTCTCTTCAATATGGCAATAAGGGACTTTTTAATTCTAAATTAGAATTCCTATGTCATGCTGCATCAATACCAGTAACAACTGTTGCTGCTATCGAGGTTCCATATTTCGGTCGCAAAATAAAGATTGCAGGAAATAGAACATATCCAGAATGGACAATTACAATTTTCAATGATGAAGATTTTGCCCTTCGTGATGCATTTGAAGCGTGGTTGAATGCAATAAATGATGCTCGTGGAAACATTAGAAATAGTGGTGTAGATTCTAGACCAGGTACTTATAAAACAAACGCATTAGTAAGAGCATTACCAAAAGATGATGCATCTGAAAGAATCAGACGTTATAAATTCGAAGGTATGTTTCCAACTGAAGTATCTCCAATTGAATTGAACTGGGCGACAGAAAATGAGATTGCCTCATTCACTGTAAACCTAGCATATGACATTTGGACCATTGATACTGCTCAAGAATAAGTCTTTTACTCGAACCTAAATAATTGAGACAAACCTTTTAGTGTCCAAGTTGATGCTAAATTGTATTATAATGTTAGGAAATCAATGGCTTTCAACTTGTTTGGATTTTCAATCCAAAAGACTAAAGAAGAAAAAGAAAAGAAAGCGGCCGAGAGTTTCGTAGCCCAAACCAATACAGACGGTGCTTTAACCGTTGAAGGTGCTGGTGCATATGGTACCTATATTGATCTCGATGGTACTGTAAAAGATGAATTCGAACTTATAACTCGATATAGAGAAATGTCTTTATATCCAGAGTGTGATTATGCAATTGATGATATAGTAAATGAAGCAATAGTACTAGATGGACAATCAGAAGCGATACAACTAGATCTAAGTGAACTAGATTTAGATGATAATATCAAAGATAAAATCCTCCAAAAATTTGTAAAAGTTAAAAAACTTATACATTGGAAAAATGATGCGTATGAAGTTTTTAGAAAATGGTATGTAGATGGTCGTTTATATTATCATGTAATATTACCAGATGATAAAACAGATACTAGTGGTAAACTAGTCAAAAATGTAAAGGATGGTATATTAGAAGTTCGGTATATAGATCCTAGACAAATCAGAAAAATAAGGGTCGCGCAAAGAATTAGAAATCCTAAAGGTATTGAAATTCTTGAAGTAATAGAAGAATATTTTATATACAATCAAAGAGGTATTAAGTACCAAGGTTCTTCTACGATTACACCAATGCAAGCACAAACGGTTGAAGGTGTTAAAATTTCTCCAGATTCGGTAATCTATGTACATTCTGGTATTGTTGATAAGTTCTCTTCTACAATACTTTCAAATTTACACAAAGCAATCAAACCATGTAATCAATTAAAAATGATGGAAGATGCTTTAGTGATCTATCGTATTGTTAGAGCACCAGAACGAAGAATCTTCTATATTGACATTGGTAATTTGCCAAAAAGTAAAGGTGAAGATTATCTCAGAACTGTAGCAGAAAGATATCGTCAAAGACAATTATATGATATTAATACTGGTGAAGCGAGAGATGATAGAAGATTTCTAACAATGATGGAAGACTATTGGCTTCCAGTTAAAGATGGTGCATCTAATACAAAAATAGACACTCTACCAGGTGGAGAAAATCTTGACCAAATGGCAGACGTTGAATATTTTGAAAAGAAATTATACAAATCATTGAACGTCCCTATTTCTAGAATGGATAGTAGTTCTGGTTTTATATTAGGAAGATCTCAAGAAATTACTAGGGACGAAATCAAATTTGCAAAATTAATTCATAGATTAAGAAACAGATTTGCCCAACTATTTCTAAAATTACTAGAAATGGAATTGGTCCTTACTAATATAATGACCACGGATGAATGGGAAGAATATAAAGATAACATCAAATTCAAATATGCTAATGATAACCATTATGCTGAAGTAGTAGAAAATGAGGTATTAAAAGGTAGATTGGAATTATTATCTAAAGTAGATCCAGATGCTACAGTATATTCGAAAAAATATGTCTCTGTAGAATGGATTAGAAAACATATTCTAAAACAAACAGAAGATGAACAAAAACTCTTAGATAAAGAAATTGCGAAAGAAAAAGGAAAATATGATGATCTTTTACCAGAACTAGAAGAACCAAAAAGTAACAATTTTGATGATTTTCATGGATTGAATGACAAAAAACCAAAGCCAACTCCCGCTAAAAAGAAACAATAAATACTAATATAGAGAATAAAAGGGGTCATTTATATGTCAAAATCCAATAAAAATCTATTGAAGAAGTTAATCGATTCTATCAGTAAGGGTAAAGGTAGTTCTGCTAAATCTTTAGTTTCTGAACTATTAGCATCAAAAATTCATTCAAAACTGAATGAAAAAGAAAAAGATTTGTCAAAGACTATTTTCAAAAAAGAATCTAAGTAAAAAATGAAACTAATAGTAGAAAAAATAGAAAATGTTGAATTTCTAACTGAAGCCACAAAGGATGGTAAAAAGAACCATTTCATTAAGGGTGTCTTCATGCAAGCAGGCATTAAAAATAGAAATGGAAGAATTTATCCTATTCATATTCTACAAAAAGAAGTTTCCAGATATCAAAAAGAAGCAATAGAACAAGGTAGAGCAGTTGGTGAGTTGAATCACCCAGATAGTCCACAAATTAATCTTGATAGAGTATCCCATAAAATTATTTCATTAGAACAAAGTGGGAATGATTTTATTGGAAAAGCAAAAATTCTTGATACACCAAATGGTCAAATTGTTAAAAATCTATTAGATGAAGGAATTTCATTAGGTGTTTCTTCTCGTGGTATGGGTTCTCTAAAACAGATAGATATGAACACAATGGAAGTACAAGAAGATTTCTATCTAGCAACTGCTGCTGATATTGTAGCAGATCCATCTGCCCCAAGTGCTTTTGTAGAAGGTATTCTTGAAGGAAAAGAATGGGTAAGAGTTGGCAACGAAATTGTTGAAAAACATATTCATAGAATGCAAGAAACAATCAAAGCAGCACCTAAAAGTAAAAGAACAGACGTAGCAATCAAAGAATTTGATTCATTTTTAAAAAATCTAAAATAAAAATGGACTCGTTTCTATGTCTAGCATATCAAATGAACAAGTTACCAATCAAAATGGATATAATTTTTGTGTAACTTTCGATTACACTAGTGACTCATCCACGGTTTATAGTGGAATCCAAGCAGAATATTTAAATTATTTTGATCAATTAGGTTGGATTAGTATTGATCTACTAATAAATCCTATAAATGATTCCCTCTTATCATTTAGAATTACCAAAAATTTTAAATGTGGACAATGTAATGGAGGCATGCCTACTAATGCTTTTTTAATAGCATCTATACAAATAGATTTAGATACTATTATTAGTAATTATGAAGCAGAAATCGCACAACAAAATAATGAAGGGCAATAATGACTACCTCATGGATTTCTAAAGCAACAGGAAATTGGTCTTCTTCATCTACTTGGGGGAAAGTAGATTCTACTTCTATAAATGATACAGAAGCAGCAACATCAAATACTACTACTGCTTTTGTATATTCTGCAACATTTACTCCTGGAGCAATTACGATAGACGGAATCGCATTAAAATTTTCGAAGGGGCAAGGCACCCCAACTGGCACAGTCACTTTAGAATTGTATAATAATACAGATAGTGTAGTAGTACAAGATGTAACTGTAAACGTATCAGACTTTCCTAATGTTGGTAATCCTATAGGTTGGCACTTTTTCAAATTTTCTTCGAGCGCCACTTTAATTGCAGGGAAAGCATATAAAGTTGGTATCAAAACTTCTACTAATAATCAATTAGCAGTATTTAGAACTGCAACTGCTGGTGATTGGGCCAGAATGCTACGCACAACAACTACAGGCAATCCGGCAGCAGGAGATAATATTCATATTATAGGCGAACATACTGGTGCAGGGACACAAAATACATTCACTGTTACTATGGATAGCACTGCTACTACCATATATGGCAACACTACCTCACCATCTGCACTTACTATAGGACAAAATGCAACTCTTAGTTATGGCACTTCTGCATCTACAAATTATTATTTAAAATATTCTGGCACATTTAATGTTTATGCTGGTGGAACTTTTAATATAGGAACATCTGGTACGCCCATACCAAGTACTTCTTCAGCGGTACTTGAAATGGCATCTGCGACAAATGTTGACACAGGATTACAAATTTTACATGCTAGTACTTTTAATAGTTATGGGGCAACAAAAACAACATTATCTACTTTTTTAACTGCTGATGCTGCGGCAAGTGCAACATCTTTGACAGTTGGTTCTACATCTGGATGGGCATCTAATGATCAAATAGTTATAGCATCAACATCAAATTTAGGTTCAGATAGTGAACTAAGAACAGTTTCTACAGTTCCAACAGGTACTACATTAACTGTGCCTGCTCTAACTTATGCACATTCTGGAACTTCTCCTACACAAGCAGAAGTTGGTAATTTAACAAGAAATGTAAAAATTCGAGGTATTTCTACTTCATTACAAGGCTATTTGTATTTTGAAATAAATGCAACTGCTACATTACAATATACAGAAATATATCAGATGGGTTCTTCTACTGCTGGTTCTAGAGGTATTAATATCAATACCACTACTGGTTCTTTTTCTATGCAGTATTGTAGTATGTATAATTTTGAAGTTGCATCTTCATATGGATGGTACATTTCTGGTACAACTACAAATAATATAACAATTTCAAACAATATTTCTTATAATATATACACTTCACATTTATATTTTGCTACAACTTCTGGTACTAATATTACCGTAAATAATAATTTAATGATTTATAGTCCTAGTGCAACATATCTAGTTCAATTATTGACTCTAAATTTTACGATGAATAATAATACAATTGTTGGTGCAACTGGAACGGCCGCAGTATTTTTTAACCAAAATAACGCATCGTTAGGTTCCTTCTCTGGTAATACTATACATTCAAATAATAGTATTGGATTAAGTATATCACCTTATAATGTAAGTGGAACTATACAAAATTTAACTGTTTGGAGAAGCAGTTCATATGGTTTACAAATTTCTGGAGTATCTGACTTAGTATTCGATACTCTTGTTGCATTTGGCAATGGAACAGCAAACATTTATACCTCTTCTGTTAGTGCAAATGCAGGAACAATACAAATCAATAATTCTACTATTGATGCTGGTACTGATGCATGTCCAATAGGAATTCTATTTGATGCTCCTACAGGTATGATGTCAATGATTAATACAACATTTGGAAAAACTACTACACATTCTACTGGTGATTTCAAAATTCTAAATGCAGCATCATCATTATTTTTAACTATGAATAATTGTTTATTAAATTCCGCGAATCAACTAGTGAACCAAACAAATTTAAGTGGATCTTCTTATATAAGATCATCTAAAAATAATCAAACTGTAGGTAGTCATAAACAATATAAAATGGCAGGTACAATTTCTATTGATACTGTTATCTATGATGTTTTGCCATCAGAAAGATTAACTCCAAATAATGCATCAACAAAACTACAAAGTTCTGTAGTAAAAATACCAGTGGCAAATGGTGGAACACTATCTGTAAATGTAAAAGTAAGACAGTCAGTTGTTGGTGATGGTACTGCTTACAACGGAAATTTTGCTAGGTTGGTTGTTAAACAAAATGTTGCAGCAGGAATTGCAAATGATACAGTATTAGCAACAGCAACCTCTGGCGCAAACGGTTCATTTCAAACTCTTTCTGGTACTACAATTTCTGTAACAGATGATGCAGTTCTTTCTTTTTATGTCGATTGTGATGGTACTACTGGTTGGGTAAATCTTGATACTTGGAGCACTAGTTAATCCGTGGCATTTCAAAAAAGTGGTACATTGAAATATTGGTCTGATGGACAACCCTTCGTTGGTGTCAGAAGCAAAACTATTACATGTCAAGGTGTAAAATATTGGTCAAATGGTCAACCAGGAGAGCCAGTATTTGACGTAGACCAATTCATAACTTGCACTGGTATTGCATCTGCTCAAGCATTTGGTACCGCATTAATTAATAGATATGTAAATGTTTCTGGTCATAGTATTTCCTCATCTCAAGCATTTGGTAGTGATACTATTGTTTTATATCTAAATGTTTCTGGTCATAGCATTACAAGTTCAGAAGCATTCGGGACTGCTTTAATTAATAGAAATATATTATGTACTGGTATTGCTTCATCCCAAACATTCGGGACTGCTTTAATTAATAGAAATATATTATGTACTGGTATTGCTTCATCCCAAGCATTCGGTAGTGATATTATAGTACTATATGAAAAGCCTATAGGTATTATTTCTCAAGAAGCATTCGGTACTGCTTTAATTAATAGAAATATATTATGTACTGGTATTGCTTCATCCCAAGCATTCGGTACTGCTTTAGTTACTGAATATATAAATGTTTCTGGTCATAGCATTGCAAGTTCAGAAGTATTCGGTACTGCGTTAATTAATAGAAATATTATATGTACGGGTATTGCATCTGCTCAAGCATTCGGTACTGCTTTAGTTACTGAGTATATAGTACCATCTGGTATTGCATCTGCTCAAGCACTTGGTACCGATTTAATTATTCTATATGAAAAACCAACATCTATAGCAAGTGCGGAAGCATTTGGTACTGCTTTAATTGTAGAATATTTAAATGTATCTGGACACAGTATAGCCTCTGGTCAAGCACTTGGTATACCTTCAGTTTCAGAATCAGTAACAGTTTTTGCAATACCATCTCAAGAAGCATTTGGTACTGCTTTAATTAATAGAAATATTTTTTGTACTTCAATAAATTCATCTGAACAGTTTGGTAGTACAACTATAGTTTTATATTTAAAACCAACTACGATAAGTACACAAGAAATAGTATATTCACCAGATGTCTATCAAATTATACAAACTGCTGGTATTATATCACAAGAACATATTGGTGATGATTTAATCATTCTATATGAAATACCCAATACAATACCTTCGCAAGAAGCATTTGGTACCTCTATAATAGTATTATACTTAGTACCAACAACTATATCATCAGAAGAAATTGTATCACCCGCTATTATATTTGCAGAAGATATTACTGATACATCTATACCCTCTGCTGAAGCATTCGGACTTTCACAACTAAATCTTACTCTATTTGCTACTGATATTATATCATTAGAAGCATTTGAAATTCCAATCATAACAAGAATATTGGGTATGACTGGAGTTAGTATTCCAAGTGAAGAAGCATTCGGTCCCAAAATTTGGGTGGTCAATTGTGGCAAACCTGGTGATAAGAGATCACAAATCTACTCAAATCGTGGAAGAAACACATTTCCAAAATCTTATAGATATACTACATAATATAAATACTAAAGAGATATATTCTTATAAAGGAACATCACAATGGCCAATGCACTTTATGATCTTGGACGACAAGCATTCCTCGAAGGCTCAATTGCTTGGTTGACTGATTCTATCAAAGCAGTTCTCGTAGATACTACACTCTATACTGTAAACCTTGCTACCCATCAATTTTTGAGTAGCATTGCTTCAGGTGCTCGTGTTTCTACTTCTGGTAACTTTACAACCAAAACATCGTCTGCTGGTGTTGCTGATGCTGATGACGTTACTTTTTCTCTTGTAACTGGTGCACAGGTAGAAGCAATAGTAATCTATAAAGATACTGGTTCTCCTGCTACTTCACCACTTATTGCATACATTGATACTGCTACAGGACTTCCTGTAACACCCAATGGTGGTAATATTACAGTTCAATGGGATAATGGTTCAAACAGAATCTTTAAACTCTAATTGATACTCAAAATATACGGAATTAAATGTCCATAGATGTCCGTAAATTTCTTATTAAAATGCCATATGACGAATTCGATTTAGATTTCGATTTCGGTGGCCCTTTAACTGAACTTCCACCAGGCACTACTCACATAGTATCTAATACTCTATCTGCAATTAAGTGGCCTAGAACACAGCCAACTAATGCATCAGATGCAACCAGTGAGATTCTGTTTTCCAATATAGGTGTTATTCTCTCACCAGAGAACACTTCATTAAGAATTCGTATCCAAGGTGGCACAGATGGATATGACTATAAGATAACAATAAGAGTAGTATTCGATGACGCATCAAGATTGGAAAATGAGTTCTATATAAGAGTGCGTCAGGAATAAGAGAAAAACACAAATAATATAAATATTCGTAGTCAAATATTTGATCAGGAGATTATCCAATGTCAAGCAAGAGAAAGACACTTAAAGAACTGCGTGAAGGTCATGAAGAGAATCTTCCTACTCATGCTTCAGATGCAGGAAAAGAGGTTCCAGATTCCCTAAAAGGAAAACTTGGAAAGCGTCCCGCAAAAGCAGAACTTGATGGTATCGCTGTAGCAAATGCATCAGCAAAACACGGCAATGCACAAGGTGCACAATTGCCTTCAGAAGAAGATCTAGAAAAAGAAAGAGAAGCAATCCCACATGCTGAATTAGTAAAGACTGATGCTAAAAGAGGCAAATCTCCTATTCATGAAGCAGAATATCTTGATCGTGATAAAGATCTTTTGTTCAAGGAAAATGAAGATAATCCAGATATGGCTGACACAGGAAAACTTCATAGTGAAGCACCACATCATGATGCAAATTTACCAACTCATGCTAGTGCTGCGAGTTCAGAAGTTCCAGATTCTATGAAAGGAAAACTTGGTGATCGTAAACCTGCTCTTGAGCATGATATGAGCGATATGGATGATAAAAAAGATGAGATGAACGAAGGAATGGATTCCGAAAAAGAAGAAATGGAAGACGAAAAAGATAGTGAAAAGAAAGAGAAAGAAGTAGATAAAAAAGAGATGAATGAACATCTTGCTGCTCTTACTCGTGGAGAAATTCTTCCTGAAGAATTCAAAACAAAAGCACAAACTCTTTTCGAGGCAGCAGTTCATGCTTCAGTAAAACGAAGAAGTGATGTTCAAAAGAAAAAGTTAAATGATAAGTACAAGAAAGCAGTTGCTTCTAAAAATAAAGAAATAACTGAAGCACTTGTAGAAAAAGTTGATGCATACCTCGACTACATTGTAGAAGAGTGGATGGAAGAAAATAAAGTTGCAGTTGAGTCTGGTTTAAAAACAGAAATTGTTGAGAAATTCATTGGTGGTCTAAAAGGACTATTTGAATCTCATTATATTGAAATTCCAGAAACAAAAGAAGATCTTCTTGAAGTAGAACTAAAAAAGAGTGCAGAACTAGAAAAATCACTCAATGAAGAAATTGAAAGAGGAATTGCTTCAAAGAAGAAAATCGATTCTTTTGAAAAGAATGCAGTTGTGCGTTCTATTTCTGAAGATTTGAGTGATGTCCAAGTATCAAAGTTACAAAAACTTTGTGAAGGAATCTCTTTTGAAAGTGCTGAACATTTTGCTCAGAAGGCAAAAACCATTAAAAATCATTATTTCCCTAAACCAACAACCAAGAATGCAGAGGCAACTAATTCTGGATTGGTAGAAGGATCTGATGTTGGAAATGAAGCAAGTGCGCCAGAGATGGTTGCGTTGGCTGAAGCAATGTCAAAAATCGTGAAAAGATAAGTAAATATAAATAATTTAGTTAGTTTAATTACTAAGGAGTCAAACAATGTATCTTTCTGAAGACCTTCAAAAGAAATGGGAATCGGTGCTAGAGCATCAGGATCTTCCCAAATTAAATTCACATAAGAAAGCAGTTCTTTCGGTTCTTCTTGAGAACCAAGAAAGAGAAACTCGCAACGATGGAACAACCCGTTCTGGACTTCTCCAAGAAAGTTCGCCAGCAAATGCTAGTGCAGGGTTTCCAAATAACAACGCAAATCTAAAAGGTTATGATCCAGTTTTGATCTCTTTGATCAGACGTGCTCTTCCTAACCTAATCGCATTTGACGTGTGTGGCGTTCAGCCAATGAAGGCTCCCACGGGATTGATTTTTGCAATGAAGTCACGTTATACCTCACAAGGTGGAAACGAAGCATTATTCTTCGAAGCAGACAGTTCTTTCTCTGGTAATCTTCAAGATGCTAACTCATCTCCTCTTGATCCATTTGGTCCTCCTACACCAGGTCGTCCTCTCACCACATCTGATGGTGAAGCATTGGGTGACGGTACTGCAACCTCTACCAAGCCTGCTCAATTCCCAGAAATGGCGTTCAGCATTGACAAGGTAACAGTTGAAGCAAAGACTCGTGCTCTTAAAGCAGAGTACACAATGGAAATCGCGCAAGATCTTAAAGCAGTACACGGACTTGATGCTGAAGCAGAACTTGCGAATATTCTTTCAGCAGAAATTCTTGCTGAAATCAACCGAGAAATTATCCGTACTATTTACAACAACGCAGTACTTGGTGCACAGAATGATGTTGCAACCCCTGGTACTTTTGACCTTGATGTAGATTCAAACGGACGTTGGTCAGTTGAAAAGTACAAAGGTTTGATGGTTCAGATCGAAAGAGATGCTAACGCAATTGCGAAAGCAACTCGTAGAGGTCGTGGTAACTTCCTGATTTGCGATTCTGATACTGCTTCTGCTCTTTCAGTTGCAGGTCTTCTCGACATCGGAAGTGCTCTCAAAGATAATCTAAATGTTGATGATACTGGTAACACTTTTGTCGGTGTTCTTAACGGACGTTTCAAAGTGTTTATCGATCCATATGCAGTACTTGGTAGCAACTTCTATGTTTGCGGATTCAAGGGTGCAAATCAATACGATGCTGGTCTCTTTTACTGCCCTTACGTACCTCTTCAGATGGTTCGTGCTGTTGGTGAAGAAACTTTCCAACCTAAAATTGGATTCAAGACTCGTTATGGTATCGTAACTAACCCATTTGGTAATGCAAATGGTAACTCAGACGGTTCTCTTGCACAAAGAGCAAACGTCTATTATCGTGCCGTGAAAGTACTTCATTTACTTTAGAAGTAATTTCAATAACTTAGAAATAAGTTTTAAAAATGGGTCCTTCGGGACCCATTTTTATTGGTTCTATTGACGGAAAGAAAAACTTGTGTTATTCTAATAACATGAGAAAACCCAAACAATATTATAATTCTATCACTAAAAAGATGATAGAAAATGATGTGGAAAATAATCTATCTCAATATGAGATTGCCAATAAGTATGGCATTACTAGACAATTTGTTAGAGATTTGTTTCATAAATTTGGAATTACAATATCAAATAGAAGAACACAACCACCAATAGATAAAGATATTCTAATAAAAGAAAATCATAAAAATCTATTAACCTTAAAACAAATTTCAGCAAAATATAATAGAACATATAAATCTATAAAGGATATGTTTAAGAAATATAACATATCACCCAAGAATAATGTAATTCATAAAAATATTATAAAAAGAGAAGAAATATTAAATTCGATAGAACTAAATCAATTATATGGAAAATTAACAAAAATAGAAGTACAAAAACAATTAAATATTGGACAAAAATATTTGGATGAAGCACTAAAAGAAAAAAATATAGAGAGGAAATTCTTTAATAGATCTTCACAAGAAAAAGAACTTGAGGCACATTTGAAAGCAGTAATGCCAAATGAAACTATATTATCAAATGTTAAAAACATAATTTCAAAAGAAATAGATATATTTGTTCCTAATAAAAATGTTGGTATAGAATTGCATGGGTTATATTGGCATAATCCTATAGTAAAAAATATTGGTAAGAAATATCATTACGATAAAGCCACAGAAGCACACCATAAAGATATACTATTGCTTCAGTTCTTTGAAGACGAATGGATATTAAAGAAAGAAATATGCAAATCTATTATATTAACAAATCTTGGAATATACCAAAAATTGTATGCGAGAAAATGTAGTATTAAAATAATCACAAACCAAGAAACGAAAGAATTTTGTGAACATAACCATCTTCAAGGTCACACAAATGCTAGTGTTTGTCTTGGATTATATTATAATACAACCTTAGTTTCTATAATGTCTTTTGGACGACCAAGATTTCATAAATCGGCACCAAAAGATCAATGGGAATTATTGCGATTTTGTTCTATATTGAACACCAAAGTTATTGGTGGTGCATCTAAATTATTTTCTTATTTTATTAATAATTTTAAACCGAAGCATATATATTCATATTCAGATAGAAGAATATCAAAAGGAGATTTATATACGAAACTAAATTTCAAATTAGAAAAGATAACAGAACCGAATTATAGTTATATTGTAGGCAAACAAAGATCAAATAGAATGAATTGGCAAAAAAACAAATTGAAAACTAAATTAAAAATATTCGATCCAAACTTAACAGAAATCGAAAATATGGTTCTTAACAAGTACTTTCCAATATACGATGCAGGAAATATATTATGGTCATGGTCAAATGAAAATAAATCTTAATACACTAGACCCTCTAAACTTTCGAATAACTAAACATATAATTGCTAATGAAGAGTGTACATTTGTTACTCCTCTATCCATAATGGCCGACTGGACTGCCCACAACTTACATCTAAGATCTTCTATCTGGAATTCACAAGGTGAATTAATTTCTGCGAGTTACCCAAAGTTTTTTAATCTAGAAGAAAAACCAAATATTACACCATTTGACGGAAATTTAACTAATTGTTCTATCGTAGACAAAGTAGATGGATCTGCCCTAATATTTTCTAGATACAAGGGGCAACAAATACTTCGCACTAGAGGTAATATCGATGCATATAATATGCCCAATGGTGATGATTTAATATATTTTGAACAATATATTTTACCCAAAATTCCAAAAGATGATACACTAAATGCTTCTTATATTTTTGAATGGACCTCTCCAAGAAATAGAATTGTGGTAGATTATGGCAATCAACCAAGATTTCAATTGACTAATATAATATCTCATACAGACTATTCACTAACATCACAGAATGAATTGGATACATTAGCATTCGAAAGAAAATACGATAGACCAATGAGAATTAGATTCGAATGTAATAGTATAGAATTGTTAATTAACGATATTAAAGGATGGAAAAATAGTGAAGGTATTTGTTTATATTACAATAATGATCAAAATATAAGAAAAATCAAATCAACATGGTATTTAAAATGTCATGCAATGAAATCTCAATGTAATATGAAAACCATGCTAGAATTATATGATGTATATGAAAGACCAGATAAGAAAACATTCCATGAAAGATTTGATAAAGAGTTTGATTTTGAAATCTCTACTATAGCAAAACCTTTGATTAATCAACTATATGAAGCAGAGACAAAAACCAAAGAATCGAGAAATGAAGTAATTCAGTTTACTATAGAAAATTCTAGTTTAAACGATAAAGACTTTGCTATGTTGGTGAATAAGAAATACCAACTAGAAAACTATACAAAGCCATTAGCATTCGCATTAAGAAAAAAGAAATCAATAGATCTTATTGTACTAAACATGATGAAACATGAATTATCTACAATATAAAGAAGATAATAAAAACATAAATTTACTAACCAATGAAGTTAAGAGTCTTTTAAAACTTTATAGACCAGATCTAGATTCTGGCCAAATAGTATGGCATTTAATATCTGGACTTATAACTGGTTATATAGTCAATGATGAATATATCGTATTTACTAGAATCTCTAAAGATCTAGGGTTTAGTAATGTAGAACACTTAAAGAGAGCCCTACAGCCAAATTTTACTTGGAAACCATAAATACTATGCATGGTAGATATAAGAGCATTTTCTTCACCTTTAAAGTATCAAGTTTCGATTACAAGATGTCCAAATACGACATTTTTCGTACAATCGGTGACTCTGCCCGGTCTCACAATAGGTACTGCAACGGCTGGCACCCCCTTCAGTAAACTATTCTTTCAAGGAGACCACTTAACCTGGGGTACCTTCGATCTAACCTTCAAATTAGATGCAGAATGGAGTAATTGGTATGAAATTCAAAATTGGATAATAGGTCAAGGGTTTCCACGTAATTTTGGTGAATACCAAGCATTGAAGTCCGGAACCGATAAAAATCTTGATAATGGACCATTAGTACCGCCTAAAAAACAACAATTGAAAAGAAAAGATGGCGATATTTACTCTCAAATTATATTAGAGATATTAACAAGTAAGAACAATCCAATTGTTGAATTCCAATTTAAAGATGCATTTCCAGTTGCGCTAAGTCCCTTGGAACTAGATTCTACTAAAGAAGATGTTGAATTTTTAACTGCTTCTGTTACATTTAAGTATACGTACTACACAGTTATACGTCCTTAATAGTAATTTCATTATGAATGAATACGAATATAGAGACCAGCATCATCCGTGGTGCAATAAACAAACGGGACCTATTGAAGAATGTCATTTTTGTTCGAAAAAAGGTAAAGACTTCTTTGGAAAATATCCATTAGAAGAAGATGGTGATATAGATGTTCACAAATATTTTACTGATGTAATAGAACGTAAATAACTATGGCAAAGAAAATAATTAGACCTAAGAAAATAAAAATCAATGAAAGCGAATACAAGATAGTATCTCGTTCTAAATCTTGGGAACGCAAACATAAAGCACTTGGTCAAATTCATTATGATAAGCATCTCATAGAACTATTCAAAAATCAACCATCAGATGAACTAATTGATAGCACCATACATGAAATCATGCATGGTATTATCAAAGAACATGAAGTCAAATTAGATGGTAGAAAAGAAGAAGCATTAGTAACAGGTCTAGCAAATGGGCTTACACAAGTTTTTAGAGACAATCCAAATCTTCTTATTTGGTTCTATAACAAGATTCAAAAGCCATAAGATATGAAGGTTCCAAATTGGTTAATGACCATCAAAGAAGGTGATGAGTTAATTTTGTATTTTCCCTATACAGGGGATCTAGTTAATGCTAAAGTATTAACCAAACAAGATCACATGAATGGATTTTGTGCGAAATATAAAATAAAAGACTTAAATTTTAGTAAATGGTTGTTCTATGCAGATTATGCAAATGATGATGCAAATTCTATGAAGTGGTTAGCATATGAAGTCTCAAAATGAAAAAATGATTGCATGGAATCCTAAAACTGTCATAGGAATGGGAGATAAATGTAGAGTGCTAGATGGTACATTTACTGGCATTCTTAATGATCGTTTAATAGTTTTTGTTGACCCATATACACTTAGAGATGAAACTATAGAAGAATCTAGAAAAAGATTGGTAAATCATAATGAAGATTAAACATGAAGTTAATAATAGCAGGTTCTAGAAATTATAATAATTATAATTTCATCAAAGAATCAGTTCAAAATATAATGAGAGAGTCTTATAATTCTGGTATTGCATTACAGATCGAAAGTATAGTTTCTGGTGGTGCTAATGGTGTTGATAAATTAGGAGAACAGTTTGCTAAAGAATTCAATATACCATGTATTGTATTTCCTGCTAATTGGTCAAAACATGGTAAAGCGGCAGGACCAATAAGAAACAAAGAAATGGCAGAATTTGCAGATACATTGATAGCATTTCCAGATATGAAAAGTATTGGAACTATTAATATGATTACAACCATGAAAAATTTAAACAAAAAAGTATATGTAGTGGAAATTAAAGATGTTAAATGACCTTGACGAGGAATTGATAAAATATTTGCTTCCAGATATGGAAATAAGAGAATATGCTATAAAACTAGCAAAAGAAGTTCTAGAAGAAATACGACTAGATTCTATAAGAATAGAATCAAAGAAAGCATGGCAACAACATGAAAATGGAGATTGAATCATATCAAGAACTACAAGCAATTCATGGATTAGATGCACAAAATGAATTGGTGAAAATTCTTTCGGATGAAATTCTTGCAGAAATTAATAGAGAAGTAATTAGAACAATATATAATGAAGAAAGACATGAATACTATTATGAATTTCAAAAACAAAAACGTAATGATATAATAATATGGTGTGATCATGAGAATGGAGAATGAGAATCCATAAAATTATAGACTATATAATGAGAAGGGCAAATGAAGCATCTTGTTTGGGACAAGAATTTAATAAAGATTTATTATTAGATATAGAATTGAGTAGATTTGATGAATATGCAAATGAATTATTAAATATATTATATGAAGAAATATCATACAATTGGTATACAAATCATATTGGAGAATAATAATGGCTACCTTAGAAGAACTAGAAAATGAATGGTCTAAAGATTGTAAGATAGATAGAACAAATCTAGATGGCGAATCTTTAAAAATACCGGAACTTCACAATAAGTACTACAAACTCTATATAAGAGAACGTGTACAATTCAAACAAGATGAATTCACTTTAGATGAATTCCTAAAAACAAAAACTCAGTATTACCAAGGTAAACTAGATAAACAAACTCTAGATGAAAATAAGTGGGAACCATTTGATTTGATACTAATAAAACAAGATTTAGATCTATATCTAGATGCAGATAAAGATATAATCAAAAGAAAATTGAAAATGCATCTTCAAAAAGAAAAAGTAGAATTTCTTGAGAGTATAATCAAAACAATCAATAATAGATCCTTTATTATTCGTGATGCTCTCGAATTTATTAAGTTTTCTAGTGGCAAATAACATCATTTCCAATCTTCTAAATATTGTTGTAGATATATTACAACATGAAAGAAGAATTGACAGAAGAAATAATTTGGATTCGTAAAAAGAACGAAGTTTATCTACAGGTAGATGCATCTCCTGGTATTCTTAGAGAGATGCAAGATCATTTCAAATTTAGAGTACCTGGATATCAATTTCATCCAGCATATAAACGTAGACAATGGGATGGGTTTCTACGTATCTTTAATACATATGATGGTACTTTATTTCTTGGTTTGATAAATCGACTAGAAGAGTTTTGTAAAACTAGAAATTATAAAGTAATAATTGAAAAAGAAGTTACAGATAGAGTACTAGCATTTACTCAAGAAGATGCAAAAAACTATTCTTTAACTTTAAAGTTGCCATTCGAACTAAGAGAAGATCAATTAAAAATCATACATCATTGTATAGTAAATAATAGAGCATTAATTTTATCACCAACTTCATCTGGTAAATCAGCATTAATATATTCACTTGCAAGATGGTATCATGAAAAAACATTAATTATAGTACCAACATTAGATCTAATATCTCAGACATATGACATGTTTAAAACTTATTCAAAAGATAATAAATTTGATGTAGAAAAAAATATGCATACTATTTTCTCTGGTCAAGATAAAGATAGTAAAAAACAAATTTTCTTAAGTACCTGGCAAAGTATTCATAAAATGTCAAAGAAATGGTTTGACCAATTCAATCTTGTTATATTCGATGAAGCACATACAGCACAAGCAAATTGTATTAAAGATATAATGATAAAATTAGAAAATTGCAAATATAGATTTGGTCTTACTGGTACATTAGATGGTAGTAAATGTCATGAAATGGTATTATCTGGTTTATTTGGTGAAATATTCTCTGGTTCTACTTCTAGTGAATTAATGAAGAAAAAGGTTATATCAGATCTACAAATAAATTGTTTAATACTTGAATATTCAGAAGCAGAAAGAAAACAAGTTAAAGAATTAAAATATCATGAAGAAATAAAGTTTTTAACACTACATTCAAAAAGAAATAAGTTTATAAAAAACTTAGCAATAAGTATGAAAAATAATACTCTCGTTCTTTTTCAATATATCGAACATGGTAAGACATTATTTGAATTAATAAAAGAAGAATTAAAGAAAACAGACCCAAAAAGAAGAGTTTTCTTCATTGCAGGTGAAATTGAAAAAGATGTTAGAGAAAAGGTAAGACTTCTAACAGAAAAAGAAAAGAATGCTATTATAGTTGCAAGTGTTGCAATATACAGTACTGGTATTAATATTAGAAATTTAAAAACTCTTATATTTGCATCTCCTACAAAATCTCGAATTAGAACACTACAATCTATAGGTAGAACGCTAAGAATAGGGGATGAATCATCAGAAGCAATTATGTACGATATAGTAGATGATCTTACATATAAATCTCACCAAAATTTTGCAACAACTCATTTCTTAGCAAGAGCAAAAATATATAAAAGTGAGAAATATCCATTCAAAATCAAAAAAATAATACTAACAAAAGACAAATAAATATTAATATAAGGGTACATCATGGCAGATATTAAAGTTATTAAACTATGTTCTGGTGAAGAAATAATTGGAGTAATAGAATTAAACAGTGAAAATCATGAGGAAACTCTTGTAAGAAATTCCATGAAAATTGTTTATGAATATGACGATAAAAAGAGGCCACATGTTTTTCTATATGATTGGATACCAGCAGCAGTAGATGAAGTATATCCAATCAAAAATGTATCTATGATGACTGCTCCGTTATCTCCACATGGCGATTTAGAAGATCTTTATGTTAAAATTTCCATAGAAAGAACTATAGAACATAACGAATTCGATAATACTGAATTAGATTCTATAGAAGATTTAGATGATGTGAGTAAATCCACAGAGGACCTCATTAAAAAGTTAATGAAAGATGATTTCGAAGATGATGACGATCTACAGTAGAAATTCATCAAATTAATGCATTATAAAATCAATATGTTATAAACATATATTTCATAATTATTATAGTATCTGAACCTGGTATCATATTCTATATAAAACATACAAACCAAGCCAAATGAGGTAAATGACAATTATTTTGATTGGAAGAAACTTTTTTCTAGAATATGCATTCTACTACCTGCCAATTTACTATTTCGAAGGGATAGATAGGATCTGAGAGTCCCTAACAAACTCCTAACTGACTGTTATCCAGAACCTAATAGACAGTCTACAACTGTTCCAGAAAACATCCTAACGAAAACAAAAAACGGACTTAGTTCCGATCCTTAAAGTCAATCCAAACCATCCTCCTTCCTGTTTGTGATCTTGTGCGGTTGAGGGAAAACCATTTATTTTTTATGAATATATAAGAGGTATAATCCATTTGTTGTTATTATGTATATTTTATACTAGAATGATCGTTCTATGAGTGAAGAAAAAGCGAAAAAAGTCCCCAAAGAAGAGAAACCTCATTACGTGGACAATAAAGAGTTTCTAAAGCATATGAAATTGCATATAAAAGCAGTTAGACATGCAAAAAAGAATAAACTTCCAATACCACCTATATCAGAGTACATAGGTACATGTATATTCAAGATAGCCCATAAAATAGCCAATAGACATAATTTTTCTAAGTATCCATTTAGAGAAGAAATGATTTCAGATGGTATAGAAAATACACTTCAATATATTAATAATTTTAATCCAAGAAAATCTACAAATCCATATGGCTATGTGACACAAATTATATGGTTTGCTTTTGTAAGACGAATTCAAAAAGAAAAGAAATATCTTTATACAAAATTTAAGTTATTTGAAAGTAATGCTATAAATCAAATAACAGAAGTTGATATTGGAAAAGCAAATAACAAATATGGCAATGAATATTCAGATTCAGTTATGAGAGATTTCGTAGAAAACTTTGAAAAAAGTAAATCCAACAAAGTAAGAACAAAAGAAAAAGATAAAAAGAAATCCAAATAATATATACATTTGACTTTATAATGATAACCATTATACTACCTAAATGTCTAGATTTCATTATTATAGTAAAAGACCTTTCCGTATGCTCTCTGATATAGAGAGATTTATTGCATATAGAACTTACGATAAGTACCATATAGTTAATACTGGTTTAGAACCATCATATTATGATATCAGTGAAAGACTTCTACACGCTAATTTCTCTTTATTAAAAGACTTTGTTGAATGCGAACTTGCAGGATTGCAACTTGCATTTGGTAATGATAAGAAAAAAATACCGATATCTTTTAAAATTAGAAGAAAGATGCCTGCTCTTATTGAGCGATTATTTTTACCAGAATTTAGATCTAGTTCTCTAGGCATTGATTATATCAATGCTCAAATAAAAATGTATAGCAAACCAATAAAATATACAAGTAAAGATTGGAGAAATTCACATCTTAGAGTATGGAATGAAGTTTTTCTTCTTTATTTTTGGTGGGATTTTCGTCTAAATCAGAGAAAAGAACCAGAAGAACTTTCAGGTTTACATAAACTTTCAGAAAAAATAAGGGAAAAGTATGGTAAAGTTTATGAATTCAAAAAAGTGGAAGGTTCTACTAGTAGTGAAATGATTTTCGTTGGTGATAAAAAAGAAAGAAAACAATATGATCTATTAATTAGAAAATCTTGGAAAATTGAAGGTGAACAAAGAAAAGAAGACGAAGATATGTTGGTTCGTTTAGTTAAAATTAGAGAATATCTCTGGACCTAATATTATGTATGTTTGGGTTTATTTTTAATAAAAATACTATAATGGATCCAATCGTAGATAAAGTAGAAGAAAGAAAGCAGAATATTTGTAGCAGTTTATTTACGCATTGTAATAATAGAATTTTAAATAGTAAAAGAATAGCAGAAGAATTGGTAAAGGAATTCGGACCAGCAAATAATTTTGATCTTCTTTTAGAAGTAGTCAAGAATTATAAAAGTTCTGGCCGTGGATTAGAAAAGGCTGTTAATGAAATACATCATATGATAGAATTTGTACCTAGTTATACAACATGGAAATTAAATATATGACAAAAAAGAAAACCGTAATAAAGAAACCAAGAACAAAACCAAATAAATTAGTAACTTCTTCAATTGAAGAAATTGCTGGTGCTAAGATATTCGAATTAGCACCAGAATATGTAGAAATAAATGGTTGGGTTTATGAACGACTACATAAGATAAGTGAAGGTGTCAATTTAGAATTGACGTTTGAAGCATCATTGGTTGAACAGTTGGAAAATGAAGTAAAAAACTCTAATGGTAGATATTTTAATGTACAACAATTGGTACGAGATAAACTTTCAAGATTTAAAAGTGCAATAGAAAATAATGCATGAAAATAGCAATAATAACTGATACTCATGCCGGTTGTAGAAATAATTCATTAGTATTTAATGATTATTTTTTGCGTTTCTATGAAGAAATATTTTTTCCTTATCTAGAAAAAAACCAGGACATAGATACGATTATTCATATCGGTGATGTTTTTGATAATAGAAAACACATACAACTTAATATTCTTTCTAATTGGAGAGAAAAGATATTTGAGAGATTAGAGAAACTTCGAAAAAATGTACATATTATTGTAGGAAACCACGATGCACATTGGAAGAATTCTAATGAAGTAAATTCTCCAAAAGAATTACTCTCTCAATACAACTGGGAAGTATATGAACATCCTACTACTATAGACTTTGATAATCTTTCTATTTGTTTTCTTCCCTGGATCAACGAAAGTAATTACATTCAGTCTCTAAAAGAGATACAAGATACCAAAGCACAAGTTTGTATGGGACATCTTGCAATACAAGGGTTTGAGATGTTCGCTGGTCATGTAGCAGAAAGTGGTTTAGATAGAAGTATATTTGGTAAATTTGATTTAGTTTTTAGTGGTCATTTTCATCATAAATCTAATGAGCACAATATTCATTATTTGGGTTCACCATATCCTATGACATGGGGAGACTATGGCGATCCTAGAGGATTTCATATATTTGATACAGACACTAGAGAATTACAATTTATAGAAAATCCAATTCAGATATTTCATAAAGTATATTATAATGATTCTGATAAATCATTTGAAAATATAACAGAAGAAGATTACTCACATTTGACAGGTATGTTTGTCAAGATTATTGTACAGAAGAAAGAAAATCCATATTGGTATGATTTGTTTTTAGAAACTATACAGAAACATGATCCTGCTGATATTAGTATTGTAGATTCAACTTATGAAAATGATGTAGAATATTCAGATGAAACTGGTGAAACGAAAGATACTTTAACCTTTTTAACTGATTATGTTTCAGAATTGAAGTTAGATTCAGGTGAAGAAGAATTAAAGCAAACATTAAGAGATCTATATCTCGAAGCATTGGATACAAACGATCAGGTTCAGAATTCATGATTTTATTTAAAAAATTAAGATATAAGAATTTGTTATCTACTGGCAATTCATTTATAGAATTAGATCTTAATAAAAAGAATAATACTATAATTATTGGTGAATCTGGTAGTGGAAAGAGTTGTATTTTAGATGCTATATCTTTTGGTTTGTTTAATAAACCATTCCGTAATATTTCAAAACCACATCTTATCAATGCAATTAATGATAAACAATGTGTAGTAGAAGTAGAGTTTTCTATTGGTGAGAAAGAATATCTTATACGAAGGGGTATTAAACCAAATATTTTCGAGATTTATTGTGATGGTGACTTGGTAAATCAAGATGCAAATTCTAGAGATTATCAACAATATCTAGAAAAGAATATATTAAAATTTAACTACAAAGCATTTACTCAAATAGTTGTATTAGGTGCAGCAGATTTTGTACCTTTTATGCAATTGAAACCAGCAGATAGAAGAAATATTATTGAAGGTCTTCTTGACATTGAAATATTTTCTGTTATGAATTTTATATTGAAACAGAAGATTTCGAATATGAAACAAGACATCTCAGATAATGAGATGAATTCTACTATAATAAAAGAAAAAATATCATCTCATAAAAAATATTTACTTTCTATTTCAAATAATAAAGAAATGGAATTGCATGAAAATATTAAAAAAATCAAGGAGAATGAAGAACAAATTAGAATTCTAGAAGCAGAGAATATTAAACATGAATCTACTATAGAAGATTTAAAAAGAAAGATTTCATTTAAATATGAAGTTCTTAATGATTTAGATAATGTTAAAACTATTAACAGAAAATTGAATGAAAGATATAAAAAATTAGATAATGAAATAATTTTTTATACAAAAAATGATTCATGTCCAACTTGTAAACAAAATCTACAAGAGAAATTTAAGAATGATCAAATATCTTCAAAGACTAAATTGAAAGAAGAAGTTGAAAGTGGTATTAAGCAATCTTGTGATAAATTAGATCAATTATCACTTAAATTGAATGATGCAAAAGAATTTGAAGATCAGATATCATTACTCACTAATACAGTAGTAGATAATCATAACAACATAAGTGTATATAAAAAATATATTAAAAAACTTGCTCAAGAATCTATTCAATTAAAAAATCAAATACAGAATGATTCAAATAAAGATCAAGAATTAGACGTGTTGGAAAATCAATTAAAAGAAATACAATCTGAAAAAGAACAACACATTAACAATAGAGCGATATATGATGTCGCAGCCATGATATTAAAAGATAATGGGGTGAAATCGAAGATTATTAAACAATATCTCCCATTAATCAATAAGTATACGAATATGTTTCTACAGAAGATGAACTTTTTCGTTACTTTCCACATTGATGAGGAATTTAATGAACAAATTAAGTCTAGAGGAAGAGATCCATTCGTATATTTTAATCTGTCAGAAGGCGAGCGTCAAAGATTAGATTTAGCACTTCTATTCACTTGGAGAATGATTGCAAAGTTAAAAAACTCAGTAAGTACCAATCTTTTGATCTTGGATGAAGTTATGGATTCATTTTTAGATCCCATTGCCACAGATAATGTGATATCATTAATTAAATCTGAATTGTTCCAAGATATGAATATTTTTGTAATTAGCCATAAATTTGATATAGTAGATAAATTCGAAGATACTATACGTTTTGTCAAACAACGCAATTTTAGTAGGATAGAACAATGATAAATGAACATAAGCAACCAAATAGTTTTATAGTTGTAAATGAATTCAACGACGAATCAGTTGAAGCATTTAAATCTGATTTTGATAGGCTTAGAAATCAAAATATGCCAGTGATACCAATCTATATTGATTCTTTTGGTGGGGAGGTCTATTCTTTATTTGCAATGATTGATATTATAGATTCTAGTCATGCAGAAGTTGCTACTATTTCAATTGGTAAAAGTATGAGTGCTGCAAGTGTACTACTAGCGTCTGGTACCCCAGGACTTAGATTTATAGGTAAACATAGTACAGTTATGATTCATGATGCTGCTACTTTCTCTGGTGGTAAAGTAGAAGATATGAAAGTAGATGTGAATGAATTAGAAAGATTGAATGGTTTAATGTATGAGATTCTAGCAAAGAAGTGCGGACATAGAAATAAAGATTATTTTAGAAAGATAATTCAAAAGAAAAAGCATACTAATTGGTATTTAACTGCTGAAGATACTCTAAATCATGGTTTAGTTGATCATATAGGATTGCCAGTCATAGATTCAGAATTTAGGATATTTCTTCCAAATAAGAAATAATATATGAAGTTCTTTTATGAACGAAATGATAAACTTCTAAACCACGAAGTTAATAAAACATTTGAAGAAATTCTATGGATGTCTGAACAAGAATTTTCTCAATGGGTTATTGATATGCGAAAAGCAATTGTTTCTATTTGGGACGAAGATGGTATTCCTCCCAAGATGGGAATAACCGAAGAAGAAATCATAGAAGAATTTAATAAATTAGAACCATTTGATACAGAACATCTATTGTGTATTGATGAACATACACAAGAAAGAAATATAATAAGAAATACGACCTATCTTGGTAATTGTGTAAATCAATGGTTTCCTACAATGCTTAAGACCAAGATTAATTACACATCAGACGTTACTAAGGGTTTATCTATATACGATCATTTTAAAGAACCACATCTATTAGAAAAGATGACTACGTATGCTAGAAGACATTATAAAAGAGATTCGTTTTATCATTATTCTCAAGTAGTAGTTGCATTAGGTGATCCAGACAAGTTTTTATTTTCTTCTATTTCTGGTGTCGAATGGATTAAAAAATTTGAATCTAACAGAAAATCAATAGAATCTGAATATGATTATTGGTTATATCCAAAAGAACAAGGTTCTGAATATAGTGGTTATAATGAAGAAATAAAAGAAAGAAAATTTCTCACTATCTCTAAAGATCAGATGAATTCTTTGAACATACCAGAAAAATGTAAAACTAATGTTACATACAGAGAAACTGATGAATTCTTAATAAGAGTTTATAAAAAAGGGCAGAAAATATTTCCTATAGGTTTACTTGCATTTAGAGTTTCTGTTTGCCAACATGCTGTTAATTTTCCTCCACTAACTGCAAAATTCATTTATGAAAGATGTACGAATCATTTAGTACAAGAGAATAGAAAGATTTTAGTATGGGACCCATCTGCTGGCTGGGGAGGCAGACTTCTTGGTGCAATGAGTGTAAAAGATGATAGAAGCATACATTATATAGGAACAGATCCAAATACAGATCATAATACCCCAAATGGTAGAACTAAGTATCATGAAATTGCAGATTTCTATAATACTAAAACTAAGAGAGGGTCTGAGGGTTCTTTGTCATTTTTAAATACACCAACCAACACATATGAAATATATCAATGTGGGTCTGAAGTAATCCAATATAATAAAGATTTTCAAAAGTACAAAGGCAAATTAGATTTAGTATTTACTAGCCCTCCATATTTTTCTAAAGAACTTTATAGTAATGATAAAGAACAGAGTGCAATTAAATTTTCAACATATAATGATTGGTTTTGCGGATTTTTAATACCTACACTAGAAACAGCAGTAGAATGGTTACGACCTGGTGGACTGCTTGTATGGAACATAGCAGACGTAAAATTTGATGGTGAAATGTTACCATTAGAAGAAGATTCATATAAAATTATACAGAGATTACAATTAGAACATATAGATACATTAAAGATGGTATTAGCGAGAATGCCAGGTGGAAATAGAATAGATCCAGACACAGGTTTACCAATGGCTAAGAATTATTGTCAATTAAGTTCTGGTTTCTATAAAATAGAACCATGCTATATTTTTAGAAAATGAGCATATTAGTCGATTCTATAGGTTGGGCCGCAACAATAACGCTAACAGCGTGTTCTTTGCCACAGTTATTTTTAACTTGGAATACGAAAAATATTGAAGGATTATCTATTGCTACTTTTTGGTGGTGGATAGTAGGTCTATTATTGATGTTAGTCTATGTAGTTCTAACTACTAATGAAAGTGTTCTTTTATGGAATTATGCCCTAAATTCTGTACTATGTTCGTTGATTATTGTCGGGTATTATAGAGCAAAAAGAAAATAATATCAATAACTTATATTTTTTCATAAGTTTACTTGACACAAGATAATATTGGATATATTATCAAAGAATGACAGATCAAACACCAAATCGCTCTATCCTTGAGAAAATAGAACAAGATAAGATCGATAATAAACGTAGAAAAGAAATTGCTATTAGAGAGGCCTCTGCAAAATTACTTGCTGTTGAAAATATATATGTTAATCATGGGGATTTCCCAACTGCATGTTTCGATCTTAAAAATAGAGTATTGAATTTACCAGTTTGGAATAATAAAATTTCAGATGATCTTTATTTGATGTTAATGGCGCATGAAGTTGGCCATTCTATTTACACTCCGCAAGGGGATTGGATTAAAGAATGTAAAACTCCTGTAATGAAACATGTGGTTAATATTGTAGAAGATGCTCGTATAGAAAAACTCATACAGCAGAAATATCCAGGTACAAGAAAATCCTTTAGTGTTGGATATAATCAATTGATTACTGATCATGATCTCTTCACAGAACATTTTAATTTCAATGATCAAAAATCTTTGGAAGAAATTGAACTTTTAGATAAAATTAATTTGCATTTTAAAGTAGGAAAATACGGAAATGTAAACATACCAATGAAAGTAGAAGAAAAACCTTGGATTCCAAAGGTTGATGGTTGTGTTACATTTGAAGATGTATTACGAGTTTCGAAAGAACTTTATAAAGAATGGGCAGAAAAGAATCCTGAAAAAGCGGAAGAAGATAAAAAGCAAGGAGAACTAGAAGAACAGAGAATGAGAGAAGGTCAGGGTGAAGAAGGTCAGGAAAGTGATGAATCAATTTCTGGAAAAGCACGTAAATTGAATCAATATGCTTGTAAGTCCCAAGAACTTTTAGATAAGATCATGCAAAATTTAGTTGAGCACACACCAGGCAGTGTACCTACTACAATCCCACTACCAATAAAGGATAAAAGAACAGAATTTATAGTTGATTATAAAAAAGTACATCAAGAAATTCGAAATCATTATAATAAAATGAATAAGAAAGAATTACTTGATGCTGACTCTAGATTCCAAAAATTTAAAATTGCTACGAAAAATGTAGTCAATCAAATGGCCGCTATTTTTGAAATGAAAAAACGAGCAAAATTAGATGCAAAAACGAAAATTGCAAAAACTGGTATATTAAATCTTAATAGAATTCATGGTTATAGATATAATGAAGATATTTTTAAGAAAATTACAACAGTACCAAATGGCAAAAGTCATGGTTTATTGATGTTTATTGATTTATCTGGTTCTATGAGTGATAATATTCAAGGAACATACGAACAAACTCTTAATTTAGTATTTTTTTGTAAAAAGGTAGGAATACCATTTGAAGTTTATGGTTTTTCTGATAATTATTATTCTGATTATGAAGATCGAATGAATCAAAATACTTTTACGTCTGGTGACGTAGGAGATGTTGTATTTTCTTCAAATACAAAATTGAGAAATTATTTGAGTAGCAGAATGAATGCTATGGAATTTAATGAAGCATGTGTTAATATGATGTGTATCATTAATTATTACCGCAGGGATGATAATGATCAGACACCTATGACTAATAAGTTCTATCGTTCTTTGCCTAGACAAGAAAGTTTGGGTGGTACACCATTTAATTTTGCAATATTTGCTACTATTAATGTATGTCAACGATTTAAAAAGGAAAATGGATTAGATATCGTAAATACGGTGTTTTTAACAGATGGTGCTGCAACTGATGATCGTCTATTCTTCGCAACAACAGATGATAAAAAGACTCATGCAATGAGTACATGGGAAAGAAATCTGAAAACAAAAAATAATCTATCTGTATGTGCTGGTAATTATGGTAGAACTACTGTAATTTTGGATAAAGAATCCCGCAAACAATGGAAAATGGATCATGAATCTTATAAGAAACAGATCGAAAAGCAATTATATCCCCGTTCAGGTAATTATTTAACTGCAATGTTTTTGCTTGTATTAAGAGAAGTTTGTGATGTTAATGCTATTTGTTTTTATGTTACATCATATCATCAAGCAAAAAACATGATTAAGAATATATTGTCTCGTGAAAATGAATCTATCTGTGATAAAGAATATAAAGAATTTAAAGAACATGGATTTTTTGCTACAAAAGAAGTAGATGGATTTTCCAATTATTATATGATTCCAGGTGGCGAATCTTTGTGTGTAGATGATACAGAATTTCAAACTGAGGAGAATGAAACCAAATCTAAAATAATTAAGAAGTACATGAAATCAATGGAAAATCTTACTATGAGTAGGGTTTTGCTCAATAAGTTTATAGAAAATATTTCTTAATTTTTTGGAAAATAACTTGTAACTTAATTTTTATTATGGTATCCATATAATATGAAAAAGAAACACACCCCTACCAAAGCATCTGATGCTATTATCAATATGTCTACTTCATTAGAAGATAGTCTAATACCAAGCAAGAATAATTTATTCATTGAATTTGGGCATTATGATGATATTTCTAGAATTATTAATTCGAAGATTTTTTACCCAATTTTCATTACTGGATTGTCTGGTAATGGTAAAACTTTCATGGTTGAACAATCATGTGCAGAACAAAATCGTGAATTATTCAGAGTAAACATTACAATTGAAACTGATGAAGATGATCTTCTAGGTGGATTTAGATTAGTACAAGATTCTACGAAATGGTTTGATGGTCCAGTAATTAGGGCAATGAAAACTGGAGGAATTCTACTACTAGACGAAGTAGATCTTGCTTCAACTAAGATTATGTGTTTACAACCAGTTTTGGAAGGAAAAGGTATCTTCTTAAAGAAGATCAATCAATATGTGAAACCTGCACCTGGATTCAATGTTGTTGCAACAGCAAATACAAAGGGTCAAGGAAATGAAACTGGTAAATTTGTAGGTACGAATCTTTTGAATGAAGCATTTCTGGAAAGATTTCCAATTACATTTGAACAAGAATATCCTCAAACGGATGTTGAAAAGAAGATATTACAAAAGATTTTTGCATCTGGTGGTTTGCGTCCAAAAGAAGAAAAAGATTTTATTAATTTATTGGTCTCTTGGGCAGGTACTAATAGACAGAGTTTCATGAATGGTGCTGCCACAGAAGTAATTTCTACTAGACGATTGGTTCATATTGCTAATGCATATATTATTTTCAAGGAAAAGGAAAAAATTGAAGAAGGATTCAATGCAAAACATAAAGCATTGGATTTGTGTTTGTCTAGATTTGATAGTATTACAAAATCATCTCTAATTACTCTTTATAATTCTTTGGATGCAAATATGAATAATCCAAATCCAAAGAAGGATGAAGCAGAACCACTAGCAGCAACAGTGGATGAGATTGAATCTTTGTTTGGTACTAATTAACTCTTGTTCTTTTATAAATTTGTGATATATTAAGGTCACTTTATTTTAAGGTAATTATATTATGACAACGATCCGAAGAAAGAATACTAAGTTCCAGCGATTGTTTAATCGCTTGCTAACTGGTAAAAATCTAACAAAGGCTGAAGCAAAAAAGAAGTTTGGAGTTCGTAGACTTGCTGCCAGAGTACATGAACTTCGGAATGATGGATTTACAATTTATACTAATGAAGTAAAGGTTGGTAATAAGAGAGTTACTGCATATAGACTCGATACAAAGAGATTAAATCGTAGTAAACTTCCTAGATTTGTTTAACTCCTTCTTGTTCTATGGTGTGTGCTTTACGGAGCCAGGAAGCGGTACTTGGCTCCTTTTATATGGTGAAAAATGAAACTTTCCACAAAAACAATTAGTATCTTAAAGAGTTTTACAACAATTAATCAGGGATTACATTTTAAGAAAGGAAATATTCTTACTACAGTACATCCCCAAAAAGTTATTATGGGACAAGCAATTATCGAGGATAATTTGCCCCAAGATTTTACAATCTATAATTTGAATAGTTTTTTGGGAGTGCTGAATCTATTAAAAGATCCAGAATTAGAATTTAAACAAGATCGAGTTGTTATTAAAAATGGTAATGTTTCTGTTAATTATGGCTTTGCAGATCCTTCCAGTGTTAAAGAAGCACCAGATAAAGAAATTAAACTTAAACCAGATGTTAAATTTGAAATTTCTGCTGAACAACTCGACTCTGTTCTTAGAGCATCAGCAGTTATGCAACTAAGCCATCTTAAGATTGAAGGTAATGGTTCAAAAATTAAACTAGTTGCTTTTGACCCAAAAGACCCATCAGCAAATAGTTATACAATCGATACTAAAGAAACTACAGATAAGAATTTCAGTTTTCTTTTTAAATTAGAAGATGTTCAAATTTTGCCTGGTTCATATGAAGTTGGTGTCACTATTACTCAAGCAAATGCGAAAGCAGGTCATTTCAAGTGCAAAGAATTACCAATTCAATATTGGGTTACGTTACAAAAAGATAGTGTATTGACTAATTAGGAATAATATGGCAAAGAAAAAGGTAGAAGAACAGAAAGTAGAAGTTACAGAACCAGGTTTGACAAAATTTGAAAGAGAATATATATTTGTAGCACATCAAACCAAATATAATATCTATATTCTTGCAAAATCTTTAGTTCTTGCTTCTTTGGTAGAAGCAAATGCAAAGAAATTGTTGAATGGAAATTCTCTGAGTGAACTTGTTCAAAAAACTAATGAATTAATGGAAGAATTAGATCTAGAAGCAAAAGCAAGGAAAGAACTAGTAGAATCAAGTACACGCAAAACACCAGAAGAATAATTATGGAACAAATACTTTGGGTTGAAAAATATCGGCCCAGGACAGTAAATGACTGTATATTACCATCATACCTAAAGGCCACATTCCAAGGAATGGCAACCAAAAATTTTATACCGAATATGACATTATTTGGTGAATCTGGTATGGGTAAAACTACCATAGCAAGAGCAATATGTGATGAATTAAATATAGACCCACTATTCATTAATAGTTCAGATGAACGTGGTATTGATGTTCTAAGAACGAAAGTAAAATCATATGCGTCAAGTATGTCTTTTGATGGTAAAAGAAAAGTAGTTATACTTGATGAAGCAGACCAAATGACACCAGAAGCACAAGGAACATTAAGAGGTATCATTGAAGAATTTATTAATAATTGTTCTTTTATTTTGACTTGTAATTATAGTAATAAAATATTACCAGCAATTCGTTCCCGATGTCCCGTTCAAGAGTTTAAAATACCAAAAGATGAAAAGAAAGACATTTATAAACAATTATTTGAACGTATTTGTAATATCTTACAAGAAGAAAATGTAACGTATGATAAGAAAATTATAGTAGAACTTATTGGTAAATTCTTTCCTGATTTTAGAGTATTATTGAATAGGTTGCAAATTTTCGCTCAAGATAATGGTGAGATTAATACTGGAGTTTTGGCAAGTTTTTCGGAAATAGATGTAAATTCTTTATTTAAACATCTTAAACAAAAAGAATATTCTGATACTAGAGAATGGGTAGTTCAGAATTTGGATTCAGATCCTATGAGAATATATCGTCAAATCTATGACGGTCTGAAACCTCATATGAAAACTACATCTATACCAAAAGCAGTTATACTTCTTAGTGAATATCAATATCGTTCCGCTTTTTCTGTTGACCAAGAAATATGTCTCATGGCATTTCTAACACAACTGATGGCACAGTGTGAATGGACATGAAGTTAAGTGATTTCATACAACAACCAGAGGATCGACCAAAAGAAGAAATAGAAAAATTAGAAAAATCTTCTACTAATATTTGGTCTGTTGTTAATGATATATTTAATGGTGATGGTTTAGATTCTGATGTAGTTTCTTTGTTATCAAATCCATATATTATTAATAGAGCATTAAGTCATCATATAGATACACTTTTTGATGCTCAATCTATGAATGAGAAAGCATTCTTACCTAAAATTTTACAATATGATTATCTATTTCATAGTACAAGAAAATATAGAAGACCTAGAACAGAATGGTTTAAAAAAGAGAAAAATGAAGAAGTTCAAATATTAAAAGAATATTATGGATGTAGTGAAAGACGAGCGAGAGAATATGTTGCAGTTCATACAGAAGAACAGATAGATAATATAAGATCTAAGATGAAGAAGGGTGGAATAGATGAGAAGAAATTCAAGAAAATTGCCAGATGAAGAATTGATCGAACTGGAAAGAATCTTAATTTCAATTCGAGATTCCATAGATGATAGCCAACAAAATCTAAAAGATTGTCTTAATACTTTGCGAGGATTGGAAAAGAATCTATATCTTCCAAGTACAAGGAGGACTTTCTTCCAACGTCTATTAAGTTTGTTTTCTAATAAATAATCATGTTGTTTGATATGTTGAACTTTTACAAGAACATGATTTATGTCAGATCTAGAAAATCCATTTGGGGACATTGGTATTCTAATTACATTCAAGAAACCAGATGATTTTCGTATAATCAGAGAAACCCTTACAAGAATTGGAATTGCATCCAAAAATGAGAAGAAATTGTGTCAAAGTTGTCACATTCTTCATAAAAAAGGAAAATATGCAATATTACACTTCAAAGAATTGTTCAAATTGGATGGAAAATCGACAGATATAACTGAAAGTGATATAGCAAGAAGAAATACTATAGCCAATATTTTAGCAGAATGGGGTTTGTTAGAATTAATAAATCCAGAAAAAAGTAAAGAACCTGTTTGTACCTTATCACAGATTAAAATCATTTCTTCTGAAGATAAGAAAAATTGGATATTAGATGCGAAATATTCAATAGGTAAAACCAAACGATATAATTAATTGACAAAAATAGAATTCCATACTAAACTTAATGTATGGATGAGACCCCATTAATAATTACAACATCTGATTCATCAGTAGTGCCTGTTCTAAAAGTTCATAGATTATATGATGATGTAATTCTTCCGAAATATTCAACAGAAAATTCTGCATGTTTTGATATACATGCATATATAACTCAAGATTCTCGCCCCTTGGTATATCCTAGACACAATAGACCATATGAAGAGATGGTCATTTTTGGTAATGAACGACAAATATTACATGGTGGTGACAGAGTTTTGATTCCTACAGGATTGATTTTTGATATTCCACCAGGATATTCTTTAAGATTACACCCTAGATCTGGTCTAGCATTAAAACATGGTATTACATTAGTAAATGCTGAAGGTATTGTAGATGAAGATTATATACAAGAAGTTAAAATTATTTTATTAAATACTTCTCAGTTTTTTGCAACTATTAAAAATGGTGATAGAATTTGTCAAGCAGAATTAGTAGAAGATAAGAGAGCACAATTAATTGAAATTGATGCTCCGCCTAATATTAAAACAAATCGCTCTGGCGGTTTTGGTAGTACTGGTATATGAAAATTGTTTTAATCTCAGATACTCATGGTTTGCACCGAGTAGTTGGTCCGAAGTTACCTGAAGCAGATATTCTTATTCATGCAGGTGATATTCTCAATTCTGGTAAAAGAATTGAAGAGGTTGCTTCATATGCTTTATGGTTGAAGACCGAAAGCCATAAATTCAATCATATTATCCAAATTGCTGGTAATCACGATTTTCATCTTCAGGATCAAAAAAGATTATGTATTGAGATGATGGCAGAAAAAATAGAAGAGAAGTTTCATTATCTAGAAAATGAAGAAGTTGTAATAGATGATATTAAGTTTTATGGCTCGCCAATTACTCCAACATTTTGTAATTGGGCATTTATGGAAGATAGAGGCGCCCCAATTAAGAAATACTGGGATGCTATACCAGAAGATGTGAATGTATTAATTACACATGGACCTCCACATGGAATATTAGATTTTGTTCATTATGATAAAATTCATGTTGGTTGTGAAGAATTAAAGAAGAAAATAGATAGTTTAAAAAACTTGAAAATCCATTGTTTCGGCCATATCCACGAAACCAGAGGCATTCATGAAGATAATGGAGTTTTTTATTTCAATCCTAGTATTTGCGATTTGCATTATAATCCTTGGAACAAACCAATAGTTATAGATTATTTACAACATGCAAATATTATTTCTGTTATCGATTCTTAATATATTTTTCTTGCACAAATTAAAATTAACAGTATAATTACTATTCATTAGTAATAAATATTGGTAATTATGCAGGTAAGTGAAGACGGTATCAACCTAACCAAATCATTCGAAAGTTTAAAATTACACTCTTATCCAGACAGTGAGGGTGTACCCACTGTAGGATGGGGAACTACTCATATTAACGGAGTACCTGTAACTCTAGGTATGACTATTACTCAAGATGAAGCAGAAGAATATCTTAGAGCAGACTATAAGAAATTTGAAAATTCTATTAATTCACTTGTTAAGGTTGAATTGAGTCAACAACAATTCGATGCAGTTGCAGATTTTGTATATAATGAAGGTCCTACTCATTTTGCATCTTCAACATTATTGAAATTAATCAACGAATCAGATTTTGAAAATGCTAAAAATGAATTTATCAAATGGGATAAAGCAGGAGGGCATGTCTTGTCCGGTCTTCTAAGACGTAGACAAGCAGAAGCAGATCTTTTTGAAAAGGGTACTCAAT
>Ga0265322_10000041_pt1 | contig 72964 bp, 65 predicted proteins | sample 41222metaG_FD_193584 | JGI IMG/M metagenome (GOLD analysis project Ga0265322, IMG submission 193584) | Rhizosphere microbial communities from Carex aquatilis grown in University of Washington, Seatle, WA, United States - 4-12-22 metaG | ecosystem: Host-associated > Plants > Roots > Rhizosphere...
GAAGCATGTCCGTTGGTGTGAATGGTAAAGAGCGAAATTTCATCATCGTTGAAATTGATAATCCGGCGAACGGCGGCAAAATTTTCTTCGGACGGAATGTTTTCCGTTTGGCGCTTTTGTTTGACGAATTCGCGAAGTGTGTCTCCCGCCCGCCAATAACCGGTCGTGTATGATTCGGTAATACTGGCAATGCCCGTATCTCGTCGTAATACCTGCCGCGTGAACGCATCGAATTGATAACTCTTGATTTTTTTCATCCATTCCTGTTTATGGGCAATGGCTTTCCGGATGATTTCCAGCGCCGGATCCTCTGCCACGACAATTACTTCCGGAATTTGAATGGGAGATGGCTTGAGTCTGACATCGTACGCCAACGATCGGTGAAGTATTGTTTGTAACGTATCCGGCCGGTATCCGAGGTAACTGAAAATGATGGCGTACTTTCCGGAATCAAGAGTCAGCGAATAATTCCCGTGCAGGTTGCTGATTGTCCCCATCGATGTTCCGGCAACACGGATGTTTGCGGTTGGAAGGGGCTCACCCGAACTATTGTCGAAAACCGTACCGTGCAAAAGGATGGATTGTTGTGATAGAAGTTCCGATGGATTCAGTATCCGGAGGAAGAATATAAAAAATATGAAACGAAGTTTTTGCATCGCACGCATTGGATGAGATCGGGAGTCTCAAAAAAAACGTTCCAATGTCATATCCTTCAACATTGGAACGTTAGAGACATGGTGAATTCTTTGATGATTCAGAGGAATATAATATACTCGTTGTCGATCAAGAACCACCGGTTCATCTTATTTTGTCAAAACCATTTTCTTGACATCGGTAAAGTCTCCGGCGGTGAGACGATAAAAATAAATCCCGCTTGCCAGGACGTTAAAATCCATGGAAACCGTATACGATCCGGCTTCGAAGAAACCGTTGGCGGGAGTCATGACTTCCCTTCCGGTGATATCGTACACTTTGATGGTTATACGGCTGGCAACTGGAACATCGAATGCGATTTTCGTTGTGGGATTGAACGGGTTCGGAAAATTCTGTTTGAGAGCGAACGACAAAGGAATTTCTTTTCCATTCGTCACCCGCATCGACAGTGTGTTTTCGTTTCCACCGGCAATCGTCAACGATCCTTCCCCCTTGAGCATGTGATGCTGTTGGGTGCCGGACTGTTGTTCGTCGAGTATAATCTGTTTTCCGTTGGAATTCTTAACCGCATACGTAATGGTAAGGGGATACGCTACCGACTGCATTTGAATCGGAAAGAGTGCCCCATCCTGAATATTCTGCGGAATAACTTCCAGCATACGTTGGCTGACAAAGCGTACATCGAACGCGTCAGCAGGCGGGACCGGCGGCATGGAATAAAAATCCGCGTTGATATGACTGTCGGTACCCGGTGCAAGATACAATTTCTGTTTCCTGCCGGAATGATCCGCGATAGTAATTTCTGTGTAACTATTCAGCGGGTCTGTTGTCACTTGCGGTAATGCACGGGGTCCGAGAGGAAGCGAACCGGCCATATTGGTCTTGACCCAATATCCTTTCCCGGGAGTTAATGTTGAAACAATTTGATAACTGCCGTTGTACGCAAAAGTTTTACTGATCACCATACCTCCGGTGGGAGCGGAAATAGTGTGATCAACACTTCCGATCATATTCCATCCGCTATCGACCAGTACCGTTACCGTTGCCATCGAGTCGCCGGAAATCGTCTGGCTCATCGATGACGGGAATTTAATCCAGTATCCTTTCCCGGGTACGAGAGAGTCTACGATATGATAACCGGAATGATACTCAAATGCTCTTGAACCGGCTGACGGAAACAGTGATTTATACCAATGATTGAATGTGACAACCGGATCGGAAATAATATTCCAATTCGCACTGATACTGACAGTAACGCCGAAAATATTTGTCGTGATATGATAGCAACTGTCCTGTCCCGGCCAATTGCCGAGAGGTGACAACGTTGTAACGAGCTGGCTTGCCAGTCCGCTTGCACCGCGGGAGATATCATAGTATCGGAAATCGCCGCCGATGTAATCTTTCAAACCGATGGCTGCACCGGTGCCGGAATATGTTCCGCTGACGAGCGGACCATAATGATATTCAACAATGTTCGATCCTTCATCGAGCTGAATCTGGAAGTTCAATTTTGTCGATGTATTCGATTCATCATAATATGCCGGCATATTTTTCCACTGCACGACAAAAATTCGGTTGGGAGCGGTTCCCACTGTTGTATACGAAATGACGCCGGTCGATCCTGTTGCGAGATCGGCAAACCACGGACCGAGGACTTTCGTGGGCCTGTCGGTTGTCGAGAGAACGGGACTAAAATATCCGCCAACCTGATTTGCGGTCGATAGTCCATGCAGTGATCCCGATGTTCCGCTTCCCAATTCCATCCATCCGTTCGTGCTGATCTGGACGGAATCATAGCCGAAGCCATCATAGGTGAATGAGAACGGAATACTCGCTCGTAATTCAACATCATCACCAACCGGACCAGGTGACCCACCGACAATTTCCGTATACGGGCAATATCCTTTCGTGATTTTCCAATTTGCAACCATCGATGGTGCAATAACGACCAGGGTTCCTTTTACCGTGTCGTCCGTCGGATCTTGATCACCGGCAAGGGAGATTGCCTGTAATGTAAATGTTCCGGTATCCTGAGGTGTAAATGCGTCATCAAAAGTAACGATTTTGGAAACATTCAATCCAAGTCCGGCCGTTTTCTTCAGCGAAGAAAACACCTCGGTATTGTTTTGCAAAACCCGGTATTTGACATAAAAGGAATCGGTCTGTGCCTGAGTTCCGGCGTTTTGGAATGTTGCTTTGATACCGGAGAGAACTGAGTCCTTCGGAATCATCGACCCGTCAGCAGGAAAATTCAAGGTCACAGCGGCATAATCGAATGTCGGCAACGCCGTTCCGTTATATAACTTCCGTTCATAGACTCCATTGCCATGCGTTGCAACACGCAGGGATCTGTTTGACGGAGAAATCACCAGATCGGCAACAATGACCGCGTCAGGTAATCCGCTGCTGAACGGAGTCCACGTTAAACCGGCATCCGTGGAAAGATAAACACCGAGATCATTTCCGACATAAACATAATGTGAATTGAGAGGATCGATCGCGATTGCATCGGTCGGTACGTCGGGCAGTGTGCCGGTCATATCTGTCCAGCTTGATCCGGTATTTGTCGATTTGAATACATGACCTGAACCGAATCCGCCGAATACCGCGTACATTGTTTTCGAATCGTTCGGATCGATTGCGAGATCGACAGGATATCGATTGGGCGTTGTACCGGTGACGTCTGTCCATGATGACCCGCCATTGGTCGTACAATAGAGTCGTGCCTGAGAAACAAGAGGTGCCATGCCGACAATAACCGTGTCCTGACTTGTGCGGGCAATCGCCATAGAGAGCGCAGTATTTCCGGCATCGAGTGGTGAACTACTCGTTACCGACCAGTTGCTGCCGGAGTTTGTGCTCTTATAGATTTTTGTATCAGCAAAATACAGAACCGAAGGGTTAGAAGTCGAAACGACAAAAGGAGAATTCCAGCTTCCATTTCCTCCGAATGTAGCGCGATAATTAAATGAAGCACCACGATCGGTGGATTGATAAAAATACGTTCCATACCGGTCAACGCAATATTGAATATTGTCATTGGTCTGATCGGTTGCTGTCCACCCGGATTCATCCGAAACAGTGCCATGATCCCATATTGCGGAACCGAGATAGCGGTAGCCGGGAATATGATCTTGTGATTGGCCGATCGCCATCAATGAATCGCTTGCCGAGCAGGAGAATCCGTTATAGAACTGGCCCGTTTGTAAGCCCGTTCCCACACTGACATAGCTGCTGCCGAAATCTGTCGATCGATAAATTCCATCGTCGTTCACAACATAAACGATATTCGGATTTGTGGGATGAAAAGCATACGCGTGATTATCGGAGTAACCGGTTCCCACACTGAAAAATGATACACCGCCGTTCGTCGATTTACTGACACCGACGCTGTTCTGAATGATTTGACTTGAATCCGTCGGATGCACAATGACAAAATGGGAATACCACCCTTGCCCGCTGCCCGGAGATCCAAATAATCCATCCGAAGTTCTGTCGATTACTTCATTCCAGGATTCACCGAAATCCGTTGTCTTCCATAGTCCGCCGGCGCCTGTTGTGCTGTCGGCAATGCTTGCATAAACGATATTTGGATTTGTTCGATAGGCACACATCATCGCTTTTCCGCTAAACGAGGGAGCGGGTGTCGGAGTCCAATCTGCACCGGCATCGGTGGATTTCATGATATGAGGATTAAGAGCGAAATTTCCAAGAGAAGCCAGAACCTGGTTGGTATCGGAAGAATTGATAACGATATCTTCACCCATAGCCGAATTATAAATATTCGTCCATACCCCACCGCCGTTGACTGTTTTGTAAATTCCCTCCGTTGTTGCCGCATACAATGTCTTATGATTGAGCGGATTCATTTCAATTTTCTCGATACCGCGTTCCTGATTGTAAGACCAATCCAAACTTTTCGACCATGAAGCACCCGCATTCGTCGACTTCAAAATTCCAATGCCGTAACTTCCGCGGGTTGTACGGACAACAAGTCCTCCGAGTGCTGCCTGATATTGGTACACTTCTCCGGTTCCAAGATAGATTGTGTTTGTATCGGTAGGATCGATAACAATGGCTGATATTCCGAGTGCGGGGTAACCGAGAGGAACTTGCAGCCAATCCCCGCCGAGGCCACCCGTGTAGGAACGCCATAGTCCTCCGCTTGCCGTTCCCAAATATACCGTGTTAGGATTTTGCGGGTTGATGGCAACGCTGATGCAGCGGCCATGCAAATTTGTCGGGCCGATCGGTTCCCAGATATTCGTGGAACTGATTGTTTTTTCGTATTCTTTTCGCTTTGCCGTTGCCAATTGATATGCACGGTAATATGCAGTGGAAGGAATGTCGGAATTCGGATATGCCCGCATTGCCGTCCAGTAATTCAACGCGCCCAGCGCTCCGGAACGCTCTTCCGGTTCATGCCGTCCCGCCGTCTCACGAGAATAAATATACCATACAACGCTTGTGGATGTACACAGGATGAGAAAGAGAAAAACCAGAGGAAAACGTTTCATATGCTGTTTCCTTTTTGCATTCAAATGAAGAGGAGTGTCGGTGTTCATGGAGGATTATGACTATAAAGTAAGAGGAAAAACAAAGAGAATCAAGAAAAGAAAAACAGGTCGCTGTAAATAGTGTCTGTTCTTAGTTATCCGTAAAAATTGCGCATTATTGTATTCCTAAAAATGAATTAATTCCTGCAAATCTCGTCCGGAACACCGAATAACGGTTTCAAGGCGGATTGTCGCGTTATTCCATTTTATCGCCGGAATGTTTGTCGAGCCGGGCGATTTTTTGCGCTTCGGGAAACAATGTCACGGCTTTCTGAAATTGTGTATCGACGTCGAGCAAAAGGGAATACCATCCTTCTTCTCCCCAGAAACTGCGGGCAATGTATGCTTTGATTCTTGCCGCAATGAAATCGGCATCGGTTTTCATCGCTGTGTCGTTGACCGCAATCCCTTTTTTATCTACAAATGACGAAAATTCTTTCAAAAGTTCATCAGAAACTTTAAATGATTTTTTGAATGACTTCAAATTGGAAAATGCGGACCGGAGGTTTTGTCCCTCATGACCGAGATATGCATTCACAAACGGGAAAAAGATATCGCGGCGCAAGAAATTTTTTGTCTGCTCGGTAAGTTCTGCCGGTTTGGTGATATAATCCGGCGTTATACCGCCGCCGCCGTATACGACCCTGCCGCCCTCGGTTTTAAATTTCGGTTTTGTGGAATCGCCGGTGCCCGCAAGTTCATTTGCGTGTTCAATATTATTTCCTTCAACTTCTTTTCGTTCAAATGCTTCCTGGGTATATTGCGCTTTGTCCTTGCCGCTGTAGGAACGCTGGATGAGCCGGCCGCTCGGCGTATAATAGCGCGCGATTGTCAGTCGTAAAGACGAACCGTCTGAAAAATCCCATTGCCGCTGAACAAGCCCTTTCCCGAAACTGGTTTCACCGACAATCAGACCACGGTCCCAATCCTGAATTGCACCCGCAACGATCTCGCTGGCACTGGCAGAGCCGTTATTGATCAAGATAATGAGCGGAACATGTTCGTACGCATCGCCGCTTTTCGCAAGATATGTTTCCTCGAGATCGGAGACCCTCGCTTTTGTGTAGACAATACGTTTGGGATGATCGGTAGTGCCACCGTCGAGAAAAAGATCGGCCATCTGCACGGCTTCATTCAGATACCCGCCGGGGTTTCCGCGAAGATCGAGGACAAGCCGCTTCATTCCCTGTGCCCGGAGATTGCCGAGCGCCGTTTGTAATTCGGCATGTGTGGTTGCACTGAACCGGTTGACGCTGATATAGCCGACATCATCGGTTGTCATGAGAGCGACATCGACGCTGTTCAGCGCGATATTATCCCGTGTAATTTCATAGTCGATCGGTTCTTTCACACCGGAGCGAAGGACGGTAATGCCGACGTGTGTTCCTTTTGGACCGCGAAGTTTTTGCGACGCGACCGTCGTCGCTAATCCCACTGCCGTACTGTCGTTGATTTTAATGATTCGGTCATTCGAAAGGATGCCGAGTTTTGCCGCCGGGCCACCGCCCATCGGTTCAGCGACAACGATGGTATCACTGAGGTTGATGATTTCCAGTCCGACACCCTGATACGATCCTTGGAATTTTTCCGACTCTTGCTGAGTCTGCCTCGGCGGGAGATATGCCGAATGAGGATCAAGCTGTGTCAGCAATCCGTTGATTGCGGCTTCGTTGAGTTTTTGGACATCGACATCATCGACGTAATATTGTTGTGTGATCGAAAGAACATCTTTATATTTATTCAACTGGTCGAAGATCGCATCGCCGGAAATAAGAGAACCCGCTCCGATACCGATTGCCAGCGTGACGATGACAACGAACGCCATAGTCCACGGCGATAAAATTTTTTTCTTCATTATGTGTCCTTAGAACAATTGCATCAGAATGATTTACTATCGAACGATCTTCGACGATGCGGTTTTTCCCGGCATCTCCTATATAAAAAAATACGATAATTTAGACCATTGTCAAGGAAAGGATCTGTACACCGATTCGCTTAGTGGCAATTCCGGAAGAATTTCTCTATTTTTGATGGTTAAAAGAATTTTACTGTGTTGACCATCAATCGGTCCGGAATCGTTTCTCGAGATTCTGAAGTTTTTGCCGTACGACAAATTTGGAAACCATGACACAACAACGTTTGACTTCTTATATTCGTTCTCCATGGGTAATGGCAACGATCTTTTTCTGTGCGGCATTGGCTGTCCGTTTGTACCATCTCGAATTCCAAAGTTTGTGGAACGACGAGGCGTTCTCCTTTGATGTCGTTCAACAACCCTTCACCGCAATCCAGTCCGTCCTGATCGAAAAGTATCATCACCCGCCGTTATTTTTTTATTGTGCGCACATTAGCATTTATTTTTTCGGAGCGATGGCATGGGCGTTGCGGTTACCATCCGTCATTTTCGGCGCGCTGACAGTTGGATTGGTGTTTTTCATCGCAAACCGATTCATCAATCGCACCGCCGGAGTGGTTGCAGGAATATTCTGCCTGATCTCTCCTTTTCATATTGCGTATTCTCAAGAAGGACGCCCGTACGCGCTTGCTGCGTTCTTAGTGCTGGGAAGTTGTTATCTCTTTTTGCTTGTCCTGCAACAACCGAAATACATACGGCAAACATTCTATGTTATCACTTCCGTGGCGCTGTTGTATACTCACCATTGGGGTTTGTTCGTCATAGCTTCTCAGGGTATCGTCGTTCTTCTGCTGAAAAGGTCATTCAGAAAAAAACTTTCATTGATAACGCTGTTTCTGCCGATCGGACTTTGTTATCTTCCCGAATTTTTTGCATTGCGGACACAAATTACCGGCTCGCAGGGTATTCAATGGTTTTGGTCCGAATCTCCGAGTTTTAAAGAGATGTATCATTTGACGACAGCTTTTTCCGGGACATATTTCAATCTCGCATCGTCGATATTTGCACTCCCATTGTATGTTCAAATCATTGGATCGGTATCATTACTGGTTGTGATCGGAATTTCTGCAACATTATTGATTCGACGGAAGGAAACCAACGACTTACGTATTCTGTCGGTATGTTCTTTCGGAACACTGCTCATTCCATTTATCATATCATTCGTGAGGCCGGAAATTTTTTTATGGTATCGGTATACCGTTATCGTTTTTCCGATGTTGTCCGTGGTGCTGGCGGGATTTTTGGGATACCGGGATATCGGATTGATGAAAAAAGGAATACTGATCATTGCAGCCGGAATTTTGATTGCCACCGGAATTTTCGGCGATGTGCGATATGCTTCATGGCAGAAATCGAATGCAAAAGATGTTGCCGATTATGTTGATGAGGTGACGAGCTCCGGAGTCAGTATGATCATTCGCCCGAAAACATTTGCGCCATTGTTGAATTATTACTACAAAGGGAGCGCCGTTCAATACGACGAAGCGTATCTCGAAACACCGCTCGGAACAATCGTCGATACCGCTTCGGCATTTGTGTATGTTTCGCTCGATGTCCCGAACATCATCCGCGATTACATGAACGGTCATTTCATCAAAAGTGAAGAACAGTATTTTCCGGGTCAGTCGCACATGGGAATCATTGTCGGTGTATACCGCCAGCCGCCCGATGACGATGGTGTGAAGGATGAATCGAAAGTATTTGCGCTGGCAGCATTACCCGAGGCAAGATAACACCTATCGAAAAACGTTTATGACATCCACTGTTGCAGTTCTTCAATTGTTTTCTTCAGATAATCAATTCGATCTCGTATGACCGTTCGATGAGGAAGAAGAAAACGAAGTGTCAGAACTTCTCCGGCCTGTTTGAGCTGAACGGATCCTTTCGGTTGTGCCGCAATGTGCTTCATCATTTTTTGGAACGGGGAATCGATATTCCCGAATTCTCCATAGAATGCAAAGTTTGAAGCGGGCGGCAGGGTTACAGTAAGTATATCACCGTTGCAGGATACCTTGCTGAGGTCTAATGCGGATGCGATGAAACGAATTTCCAGGAGCCGGAGTAAGTGATCGACTTCTTCGGGATATTCGCCGAACCGATCGCGAAGTTCTTCGCGCATCGACTGCAATTCCGATGCAGTTGATGTGCGGGAGAGACGGCGATAGATGTCAAGCCGCTCTGCGTCCGATTCGATATAGACATCCGGAATCATCGCTTCAATATCTGTTTCGAAAATCGTCTCTGTCATCCGATGAGATGGGAGCTTTTCCGGAGTAACCGTTTGCAATGTTTTTCCGAATTCTTCCTGCTTGAGTTCCTCGACAGCTTCACGGACAATCCGCTCGTACATTTCAAATCCCATTTCCATAATGAAGCCTGATTGTTCTGCTCCGAGAAGGTTTCCGGCGCCGCGTATTTCCAGATCGCGCATGGCAAGGTTGAATCCCGAGCCAAGCTCGGTAAATTCCTCGATTGCCTGCAGACGTCTCAGCGTTTGTTTCGGCATGATACTCAACGGCGGCGTGAGAAGATAGGCGTATGCCTGGACATTCGATCTGCCGACCCGGCCGCGGAGCTGGTACAATTCTGCCAGCCCGAATCGATCTGCCCGATTGATAATGATGGTATTGACGTTCGGAATATCCACGCCGGATTCGATAATCTTCGTACAAACAAGCACGTCGTATTTCTTTTCTAAAAAATCGATCATCGTTTTTTCAAGCTCATGTCCCGACATCTGACCGTGAGCAATGTGCACCCGCGCGTGCGGTACCCGCGATCGAACCTGATCGGCAATTGCTTCGATGTTTTGAACACGATCGTGGACGACGTACGCTTGCCCGCCGCGATGCAACTCGTTAATAATTGCTTCCCGCACGATGTCCCATTGCCTTTCGTTGCCGTCTCCGGAAATGATTTCTGTCATGATTGGCAGACGATTTCTGGGCGGTGTTTCGATCAACGAAAGGTCTCGTGCGCCGATCAATGAAAAATGCAGTGTCCGCGGAATCGGTGTCGCCGTCAGCGCCAGCGTGTCGACATTGGCTTTCAACTGACGCAATTTCTCTTTTGCCGATACGCCGAACCGGTGTTCTTCATCGATAATCAATAATCCTATATCTTTGAATGCAATGTCTTTCGACAACAAACGGTGTGTGCCGATCACAATATCCACACCTCCGCCGGTCAATTGCCCGATAATATTTTTTTGCTCCTTGGGAGAACGGAATCGTGTGATATGTTCGACGCGTGTCGCGTATCGGGACAGACGATCCTGAAACGTATTGTAATGTTGAATGGCAAGAATCGTTGTGGGAACGAGCACGGCAACCTGTTTTCCATCCATAACGGCTTTGAATGCCGCCCGTACCGCCACCTCCGTTTTGCCGAATCCGACATCGCCGCAAATCAGCCGGTCCATCGGCGAAGGGCTTTCCATATCGCGCTTGACGTCGAGCGTTGCAGTTGCTTGGTCGACCGTATCTTCATACATGAACGAAGCTTCCAGTTCCTTTTGCCAGTGTGTATCGGCAGAAAAAGCAAATCCTGACTGCATCTTTCGTTTTGCATACAACGCGATGATGTCGCGCGCAATGTCTTTGATTCGTTTTTTTGCACGGTCTTTTATCCGTTCCCATTCTGCCGTTCCGAGTCTGGTGAGCTTGGGGACATGTCCTTCCTGCGATGAAAATTTTTGTACGCGGTTGAGCGAATTCACATTGACATATAAAACATCGTCTTCAAGAAATTTCAGCTTCATCACTTCCTGCTCGATGCCGCCGATGTTGATTTTCACTAGGCCGGAAAATGTTCCGATGCCGTGATCGATATGGACGACATAATCTCCGCGCTTAAGCTGTTGTAATTCTTTTTGAGAGAATCCTTTGAAGCGCCGGCGTTTCGCAAGCCCGCGGCGTTTGAGACGATTGAAAATTTCGTGTTCGGTAAATATTGCAATCCTGGCGGATGGATAGAGAAATCCGGAATGCAAGGTTTCGGTGAGAAATTCCGGTTTGATGTCGGATATTTCGTGTCTGCCGGAGCTCTCTGCATCCGGAGAGGTAATGACTTCGTTGATTAGTTCTTGCAGGCGTTTTGTTTCCGATGAAGCATCCGACATGAGAATAACGGAATAACTTTCCGCCGAAAGTTTTTCAAGACTGGCAACCAGCGCATTGATGCTTCCGTTGAAGGATGGTTGTAAAACTGAAGAGAAATCAATCACGATTTTGGGTGAACGTGTTGACGCGGGCAATTCTGCCGAAGTAATCGTGCGATGAATTATTCTCGGAAACATTTTCAGGCGGGTATCGACATCGTCAAAATTCAAGATGTTTTTTTTATCACCGCCGGTGAATTCATCGATTTCACGCTTAATGATCGGCGGGTCGTCGATGATGATGACGGCATTGGGATTGAGGTGGTCAAAAAGTGTGGCGGTGAATGGCATCGTCGGAAGAGTTTCAGGCTCCTGCGAACCCTCGCGCGTCAGCGACGGAACGATGCTTGCCGATTGCAGTTCTCGAATTGAGCGTTGTGAAAGGACGTCGAATTCGCGAATCGACTCGACGGTATTTCCCCAGAACTCTATTCGAATCGGATTTTCGCCGACGTACGGAAACACGTCGATGATGCCGCCGCGGACAGCGATATCGCCGTAACTTTCGACAAAATTTTTCCTCTCGAATCCGATGGAAGTTACCTTATCGATAAGGTCCTGAAAATGATATTCATTCTTGATTGCTATCTCGATGACCGATTTACGGAATTCATCCGGCGGAGGAACTTGTTCCGTAATGGAATGCGGTGAGGCCACAATAAGCAATGGTTTGCCCGTTGCAAGAGATTTCAGCGTTTCGATCTGTGCTATCGACGAGCTCATGTCGAGCGTTTGAGCGGCGTGAGCTGGTCGGGCGCCAAAGAAACAAATGCTGGATTCACCGAGAATCAGCGCACAATCGTCCCGCAATTTTTCAGCGCGATCTTCATCGGAACAGAGAAGAACGACCTGTCTGCCGGAATGTTCGAGGACTTCCGTTGCCAGGAAAGCAATCAGTGAACCGGCAACATTGCGAATTTCAATCTCAGTTTCAGATGAAACGTCATTCAGCAATTGTTGCAGATGCGTAAACTTATCGCTTCTGCTGATGATATTTTTTATTGTCTCGATCATTCCTATCGGGTAGAAAACACTACACCCCTACAATCCGGTCTGTGATCGGAACGTAAGGGTCTATCGGTGCTTTAACTTACGAAATGATGTGCGAAGAAGCAATATGACTGTATCGCAACACCATTAGTTTCGCGTCTGCAAACTATTGAGTAATGCGGAGTGCTCTCGCTGTGTATCCCGCAGTTCTCTCAATTCGTGCATGAGCAATTCATCCAGCTTCTTATGAAGTGTTTGAATTTGCATTTCGGCTTTCAATCCTACCTGGTAATCCATTTCTGATCGAAGCCGGTCTTTGGCTGCCTGCCGTTTCTGACTCATCATGATGATCGGTGCTTGCAATGCGACCATGGTGGACAAAAGGAAGCTAAGAAAGGTAAACGGAAACGGGTCGAACCGAACCGATGATGCGAAGAACGTATTGATCGCCATCCACACGGCAATAACCACAGCGACCGATCCCCAAAACATCCAACTGCCGCCGAAGCCGGCCATGATGTCGGCAAGCCGATCGCCGGGAGTCATTTGCTGGTCGATTTCATCGTTGACGTTACGCGTCGTTTGTTGTTCGATAAGTATGTTGGTCGAGCGGAGGCGCTGTGCAATTACGCTCATCATCGAAAGACACACGCCGGGGTTTGTGTGTAAAAATTCGATGAACACGTCGCGCTGCATTTCCAAAAGTTCGGCACGCTCGAAAACTTTTGCCGTAGCGGTTCGCGGTGAACCGTCAAATAACGAAAGCTCACCGAAAAAGTCGCCGTCACAGAGCATTGTCAGGAACAGTTCCTGGTTATCATCTGTCCACGTGTTGATGGAAACTTTTCCAGAGCGGATGACGTACATTGCCTCCGGCGGGTCGCCCTTTTTGAAGACAATCTGCCCGGCATCTTTCGTGCGTTGTTTCCACAACGCGGAAAGTTGTGTGAGTTCATCATTATTCAGTGAAGAAAAAATGGGAATACGGCGTAACTGTTCACGGTCGATCATGAGAATACCTTTTGAATAGCTGGAAAGAATTGGATTGCGATACAGAAACATACGGAAATTTTCGGACGGAAGAAACTGATAAAATTTTTTTGTACGTTTATATATGGAAACAATGCTGGAAATTACCCCGAACTGCCGGATTCCGGTTTCCGAATTGAAGTTTCAATTTGCGAGAAGCGGCGGAAAAGGCGGACAAAATGTGAATAAAGTCGAAACGAAAGTCGAACTCTCATTCGATGTTGCCGACTCGCCGAGTCTGTCCGATTCTCAACGTCATCGACTTCTCGAAATGCTTAGGTCCCGCCTCGATACTTCCGGAGTTTTACGGATCGTCTCTCAAGAATCCCGAAGCCAATGGAAAAACAGGGAAGAAGCTGTTCGGAAATTCGTTGAAGTATTGAAGAAAGCGTTGAAGCCGAGGAAAAAAAGGATTGCAACAAAAGTTTCGCACGTGTCAAAAGAGAAACGATTGGATCAAAAGAAACGCCGCGGTGCAATCAAGAAAATGCGGTCCGGCAGCGAATGGTGAGACAATGATAAATCGAAATCTCGAACGGATGATCCATCTCGCGGAAGAATTTTTTGAAGCGAAGAGCGATCCGGATCAAATTGCCGTCGATGAAAACGTTATCGAACGTCTTCGCGCCATTCATCCCAACACGATGTCGGAAGAGCGTGATGGGAACGGTACTATCGCATGGATACTGCTGATTCCAACCTCCAATGAATTAATGATGCAATTCGTTGAACGGAAGATCAACGAAAAAGATATTCTTGCACGAACCGTTCCGGGATCGAGATATGAGGCGATCTATCTTTGTTCAGCGCTGGTCTTGCCGGAATACCGCAAAAAGGGGATTGCACAAAGACTTGCAATTGCCGCTATCAAAGCGATTCAGAGAGAACATCCGTTGACATCGCTTTTTTATTGGTCGTTCAGCAGCGAAGGTGATCGATTGGCTGATGCCGTTGCAAAAGTAACGAATCTTCCTCTTTATAAAAGAGTCACCGAATGACTACCGACAGTTGAGAGAAGAGGTAGAAAAAAAATTCTATTTTTTTGCCAAACATTTTAATTTTTCTAAAAATTCTTCCGCTTCGCGTTTTCCCAATCCTTTCGATTCCAAATATTCTTTCGTGATGCCGGAGGTGTCGAACTGTTCGGCAAGGATATTCAATTCGAGACGGGAGAATTTTTCACTCTTTAATATATAATCTTCGAATGCTTCCCACGCCATCGGTGCAACCTGCTTCGTCATTTCCGCCATTACCTCACCGTACAGGCGAATCTCATATTGCGCGTGCGGGTCGATGCGCAATCGTAAAAAATGGAACAGGTTATGAAGATCGATTTTCCAATACCATTCGGTGTAGAGCGATAACGGCAAGTTGATGCGCGCAAGTTCGCGGGCAATATCGGATTCCAGCATTCCTTCGTATTCACCATACAACTTTTGTTGTGACGAGGTAAGAATTTCCAGCACTTTGCCGCGGAGTTCCTCCGGCACCTCATCTTCGCTCCGTCCTTGTTTATTCCGCAAACTCTGGAAATGAATTGCACCGTGCTCGGGAATGTAAAACTCATCTTTCATGACAGAGTATCTGCCGGAATACTCGTTGACATTTGCCGTGCGGTGCCGGATCCATTGCCGCGCAACAAAGATCGGCAGTTTCACATGGAATTTCAGTTCCACCATCTCGAACGGCGTCGTGTGCAGGTGCCGCATGAGGTAGCGGATAAGTCCGCGATCCTCGTTGACGGTCTTTGTCCCCTTGCCGTATGAAACGCGTGCTGCCTGCACGATCGAATCGTCGCCGCCCATGTAATCGACGAGCCGTACAAAACCGGCATTGAGGCATTTGAATTCTTTATCGAGAATTTCTTCCGCTTGCGGAATGAGAACGTGAGCCAAGAATATTTTCCTTTGTGAATGTGCGATGCAAGATACTGAATAGCGAAATAAAATACCAGAAGAAATTTCTTCCTCCGGTAGTGTCTCAGTTTGAAATTTAATCTTGGTTGGTATGCTTGACCGATAAAGGATATTTGGCTATATTGGAGGCATGAGAAAACCGAAACGACCCCGCGACCCAAACGAACTTGCAAAGTCTATTGTTGATCTTGCAACCCATCAAAAAACCGAATCTCTCCCTCCCGACACAAGGAATCCTGCCGCTGTTGCTTTAGGGCGATTAGGTGGGCTAAAAGGTGGGAAAGCACGAGCCAAAGCATTAAGTGCGCGTGAGCGGTCAAGCATAGCGAAACGAGCAGCAAAGAAGCGATGGTCTACAAAGTGAATATCGCGTTAAAAATACGAAATTCTTAAACTTCGTACTTCCTAAATTCCAACCCAAAAATCATCCAAAAAAGAGTACATTCGCAATAAATCCTCAGACGCGAACTTCGTGTTTACTGGTTACGAAAAAACTTCTTGCTTTTAAACTTCGCATCTTATATATTTAGAATTATAGAAACAAAAAGCGGATTGAATCTGCAAAATTCAATCCGCTCTATAAGGTAACCACTGTAGTTCAATTGGACAGAACGCCAGCCTACTAAGCCGATTATCCGGGTTCGAATCCCGGCAGTGGTACATTTTACAAGCTGTTTGGGGCTTGTGCTTTAAATGTAAGGAATAAAGGATAGCGTGTCAAGAGTCTTCGTGTTCTCTATAAAAATTTATATAAAATATCTACAAGTCATTCATTTTAAACAACTTAAGGAGTTGAGTTATGCAAACTCATACAAACTTAGACAAGGCGGAAACTCTAAAAAAGGTAGAAACCTTGCTAAAAGACCTCTTAAATGAATACCTTCCAGAAGAGATTCTTAGGATAGTTGAGACATACATGGCAGAAATCGACCGTCTCAAGGGAACGGTGCCAAAGCCGAAACTTAATCTAAAGTTCAAAAAAATGCCGAACCTTCATAAATCCGTAATTGACGAAGTTGTCAAGTTAATCGATAATAAGAGCAATCGCAAGATAACAAATGGAGAAATCCTTCATTATTTCACCGAAACAGGTATTTTTGTAGATCAATGGAAAGACAAAGATGCAAGACTCGGAGCAATACTTGCCATAGAAAACAACAAGGACAATGGACGAATTCGAAGGGTAAAAGGAAAACGCGGTGAATGGGAGAAAAAACCAGAAAAAGTAATTTTTTCACATGGAGGACTTGTGAATTTGAAGACAGAGTAATAAAAAACCCGGAGTTGAAGCTCCGGGTATTAAACAACGCTTGAGTATGGCGTTAGAAGTTATAGCCCATGAATATAATAAATTCTAATGCCCTTCGCAAGCACTTTTTCTAAAAAAACAAGGAAAGGGTGCTAAATGGCACAGAATCGCAAGAAATGGAAGAAGGAAAAGCCCCCAGTTTGCAGGGTAATTCCTCTTACCAAGTGGGCGATGCGCAAGGTATTGCGTCTCTAATTCCCATCGGTAAGTAATTGCAGTCCCGCCATACGATCCCCTGTGTGGCGGGATTTTTTGTGTAAGATTAAATTTACGCTAAACTGAACTTTATGCTTGACTGGTAATGAATAAAGTGTTATATTGGTACAGACACTTTTGAGGACACCATGAACAGATTATCACTTGAAAAACGAACCCAAATAATCTCCCTGCTTTGTGAGGGCAATAGTCTTCGTGCTACTACACGAATTGTCGGCGTGTCAATAAATACAGTTACGAAATTGCTTGTTGAAGTCGGAACTGCTTGCCGTGATTATCACTATGAACACGTAAGAAATTTGAAATCAAAACGCGTGGAATGTGATGAGATATGGAGTTTCTGCTATTCCAAGCAAGCCAATGTACCAAGCGATATGAAGGGAAAATCCGGCGTTGGTGATGTATGGACATGGACGGCTTTGGATTCAGATTCTAAACTTATCATTTCTTGGCTTGTCGGCGAACGAGATGCTCGTTATGCAAATCTGTTTATGCAAGACGTTGCAGATCGTTTGACGAATCGTGTACAACTAACGACCGATGGTCTCAAGGCATATCTTGAGGCAGTCGATCAAGCTTTTGGCTCAGACGTTGACTATGCGCAATTAGTAAAGATTTATGGTGACGCTCCAGAAGGTGAAAAACGATACAGTCCGGCGAAATGTAACGGCACAAGGAAAGAATGTGTTATGGGTGAGCCGACATATAAAAACGTATCTACAAGCTATGTTGAAAGAGCCAATCTAACAATGAGAATGTGCATGAGAAGATTCACGCGCCTAACAAATGCCTTCTCTAAAAAGATTGAAAACCATGAATTTGCAATCGCATTGCACTTCATGTATTACAATTTTGTGAGAATCCATAAGACGTTAAGAATAACACCCGCACAAGCAGCAGGATTAACTACAAAACTGTGGGAAATTGAAGACTTGGTAAAATTAGTTAGTTAGAACGGCATTGATTGTATCTTCTGGAAGAATGTCCTCCAGTTCTTTATCAGGTATAAAAAGAATGTCTTTAACAGATTTTTTACATTTTTTGTAAAAAAAGATAATTGGAATGAATGGAATTAAATATATTAGCCATCCCATACTATTTAATGCGACTATCTTTCCAAACGCTTGTACATAATCCTTCTGAATCTTCTTAATTTCTTCTAACTGACATCTATTTAATATTTCACTACGCTTTTGAATTTCTTTTTTCAGATCGGGATTGGAATTGATCTTCTTCGCTACGTCAATGATAACACTAATATTGATGAGATGCATGTGCCTAAGCGTATTGTTAATTGACCCCTCAAGAAAGCGGTAGACCTCTGTATCTAATACTTTTCCATACTCTGCTTTTACCTGTCTAAGTCTATCTCTTATTTCAAAAAGATCAAACCGAAGACTTTGTCTTCCAGAAGGCACGAGGATGCTTTCCAGAACAAAATGTAGAATTGCAAAAAAAGCTATTATTAAGAATAAAATTGCCATAATTATTCGCTCGACCTTACGTCTCCTCCTAATTGATTGCTCTGTAGTTTAGATTTTTCTCTACCAATTCTTTCCATTTCTTTACTAATTCTTCTGCGTTGTCCCTTTGCATGTAAGAACCATCCCATGATGGAAATAATTCCCCCCAAATATCCATAGAGACTACCATCTTTCAGATCATTGATTATTTCAAATACTAATTTGGAGACATCTTCGGATGGCATCTTTAGAATCATTATCGTAAAGATCATTCCTACTAACCCAATAAGAAATTGCCCTTTGTTGAGCGATGCGATCAACACATCTCTCCACATCTCCCAGAATCCAACTTTGTGGTTTGATCTTTTGTCTCTTCTTGCCATAATAGGTAAGAAATTGTTGTGAGAATCTAATCATATTTCCAATCTTTGTCAAGATTTTTGGCTTCATTTTTAAATATTTTAAAAACCATCGAATCTGAGCGATTCAAACTGAGACACTACCCTTCCTCCGGCGCCTTTGTTTTTCCTTCATGCTTTCCGTATCTTCTTGACATGATTCAGGTTGCCGTCGGTATTATCCTCAAGAAAGAAGTATCAACAAGCGTCTTGCTGTGCCGCCGGAAAGAATCGGCACGGTACGGACTGAAGTGGGAATTTCCCGGCGGAAAGGTTGAGACCGGTGAAACGACAGATGCATGTTTGCGGCGTGAACTGATGGAAGAATTATCCATTGCCGAAGTCACCGGTTCGTTGTATCACCAACAACAATATGTATATCCCGACAGCGGAACATTCGAAGTCTTCTATTATATCGTCCGGCAATTTTCCGGCCCGATTGTCAACCGTGTGTTTGACTCGTTCGAATGGGTTCCGGTTGCAAAACTTCATGAATATGATATTCTCGAAGGCAATCGCGATGTCGTCAAAAAATTAATGCATGAATTTCGTTAAGATGGATCCGAAAAAAATCAAAGTATTTCACCGATCGATTGCCCGATGGTATCGCCGGCACCGACGGGAGTTGCAATGGCGGAAAACGCGGGATTCCTATCACATTCTCGTTTCGGAAATCATGCTTCAGCAAACGCAGGTGAGCCGGGTCAAAGAAAAATTACCGCAGTTTCTCAAACGGTTTCCTTCGTTGAAAGTTCTTGCGCATGCCCCGAAAGCGGATGTGATTCGTGCATGGAGCGGCATGGGATATAATAATAGAGCGATCCGCTTGCGGGAACTTGCGGGCAATGTCATGCAGAATTATAACGGAACAATTCCACGTAATATCGACAAACTTGAACAACTTCCCGGCATCGGTCGGTACACGTCACACGCGTTTCTCTGCTTTGCATTCGGAAAACGGGTCCCCGTTGTCGATATTAACATTCGGCGGGTCTTCTCAAGAATCTTTTTTCGGATGAAACAACCCGATGATTTAATTGAGATCGAAGATTGTTGGAAACTTGCAGAAAATATTCTTCCCCGCAACGCATATACGTGGAATCAGGCGTTAATGGATCTCGGCTCGACAATTTGTACGGCTCGAAATCCATTGTGCGGACAATGTCCGATCGCACCGCATTGTGCATCACGAAAATTTCTCAACCGTACAGGTTTACCGCAAAAAAGAAAGATCAAACGTGAACCGAATTATAACGGCATTCCCCGCCGCATCTGGCGCGGGAAAGTGGTCGAAGTATTGCGGAATGTGAATGGTCGCGGGCATATTGAGATGAACGACATCGGCACGGCAATCAATCCTGATTTCAACAGGAAAGAACTGCCATGGCTTCGCTCGATTGTGGATGCTCTTGTCGTTGATGGTATCGCCGAAGTGAAAAGTGTTCGATCGAAAACAGTGGTGATGCTCGCGACCGGATGAAACCGAAGAATGAAAAAATTTCGTTCGAGGAATTGCGGGATATTTACTCGGCGAAACAAGATGCGATCCGGAAACGGCTCGAAGAATTTACAAGAGTTCCTCAAGATGAATATTTTTATGAACTTGTCTATTGTCTGCTCACGCCGCAATCCAGCGCTGTCAATGCCGGTAAAGCGGTTGCGTTGTTGAAAGAACGGAACTTTTCCGAAACGGAAATCGATCCGGAACCGCTTCTTCATCAAAAGAATTTTTATATCCGCTTTCATAAAACGAAAGCGAAACATTTGACGGCAATGAAGCTTCAGTTTCCCGACATTAACCGGCATCTTGCAAACGGCAGTCCGAATAAAGAATTACGTGAATGGCTGATTCAAAACGTCAAAGGTCTCGGCAGAAAAGAAGCATCGCATTTTCTGCGGAATATCGGTCATCGCGATCTTGCCATTCTGGACCGGCATATTCTGAAAAATCTCGTTCGTGTCGGGGCAATCAGCCGATTGCCGAAAACACTGACCACGAAACGATATTCGGCAATTGAAGAGAGGTTTTTGAAATTCTCCCGGGATATCAAAATCCCGATTGATGAGCTCGATCTCCTGTTCTGGAGTATGGAAACCGGTGAAATTTTAAAATAATATTTTTTATTTTTGCATTTTTATTTTTGGATTGATAGCTATGAAAATTCTTGTGATCGGTTCCGGGATGATGGGAAGCGCTCTTGCGTATGACCTCGCGCATTCATCCGGTGTTGAAAAAATTATTCTTGCCGACATCGATCTCGAACGCGCAAGCCGCGTAGCGAAATGGCTTGGAACGAAAACAGATGTACATCAGCTTGATATTAACAATTTTGCCGATGTCGTCAAGCTGATGAAGACCGTTGACGCCGCTGCCGGTGCGACGAGCTATACGCATAATCTTGCACTTACCAAAGCGGCAATCGAAGCGCGCGTTCATTTCTGCGATCTCGGCGGAAATATGGATGTTGTCGACCGGCAACTGGCGCTCGATGCCGATGCAAAACGTGCCGGGATTTGTATTCTCCCGAATTGCGGACTTGCACCGGGACTTGCCTGTGTTGTCGCCGCGGGAGGCGCAAAGAAATTTTCGAGTGTCGATGCGTTACATATTCGCGTCGGCGGGCTTCCCCAACATCCGCAACCGCCGCTCAATTATCAGCTCGTCTTTTCGGCCGAAGGGCTGATCAATGAATATCTCGAACAGGCGGAAGTGATTCGTGATGGAGATGTGAAAACCGTTCCCTCGATGATCGAGCTCGAAGAATTGGAGTTCCCCGAACCGTTCGGCAAGCTTGAGGCATTCAACACATCCGGGGGTGTTTCGACATTGACAAGAATGTTCAAAGGCAAGGTCCGGGAAATGGATTATAAAACGATTCGGTACAAAGGACATTGTGATAAATTCAAAACCCTGCTCGATCTCGGTTTTGCAAGCAACGAACCGATCATGGTCGGAAACTCTGTCCGTACGGCGCGAGAGGTGTTCGAAGAAATGCTTCGGAGAAAACTTCCTTCCAATGGTCCGGATGTCGTGTTGATGCGCGTCTCAATCGAAGGAACGATGAGCGGTACACAGAAAACACTTGCGTATGAGATGATAGATTATTATGATGAGAGTGCCAAAATTACTTCGATGATGCGGACGACGGCCTTTCCAACTTCAATTATTGCGCAAATGGCAGTCGATGGTACAATTACCGCACGCGGCGTGAATCCGCCCGAACAGTGTGTGCCGCTCGAACCGTTGATCCGGGAATTGAAAAAAAGAAACATCGTTATTAGGGAAACGATTCAATAATCACTGCCATGTGTGAAGAATGGCAGAGTGGAGAATTTTATGAAACATCCGTTATCAGTCATCATTATTACGCGTGACCGGAAAACCCAGCAGGAAGTGCACAACCGGTTCGATGTGCAGACAGGTTTTCCGCGATTGAAACTGATTTCTATTTTTTTTAAAGCATTTTTTTCGTTCTGATGAACGTTTCATCATGAGGAATTATGGCAGATACCAGTTCGTTTGACGTCGTTTCAAAAGTCGATATGCAGGAAGTCGACAATGCACTCAATCAGGCGAGGAAGGAAATTATACAGCGGTACGACTTCAAGGGTTCAAAAACTTCTATCGAGCTGAAACAAAAGGAATTTGAGATCGTTCTTATTTCCGACGATGATTTCAAAATGAAAGCCGTTGTCGATATTGTCCAGAATAAATTTATCAAACGCAGTGTGCCGCTCAAAGCGCTGACGTACGGCACGGTGGAACAGGCGTCCGGCGGAACCGTTCGGCAAACGATCAAACTGCAGAACGGTATCGATAAAGAGAACGCGAAACTGATCACCACGATGCTCAAAAATTCAAAATTGAAAGTACAGGCACAGATCATGGACGATCAGATTCGCGTCAGCAGTAAAAGCAAAGACGATCTGCAGTCGGCAATTCAGCTCCTGCGCCAGGCGGATTTGAAATTTGCCATCCAGTTTGTGAATTACCGGTAATCATGATGCGCACTTTTTTTTATCTCCTTGTTTTCTTCTTCATTCTCTCCCGGTGTGAAGCGCAGAATACGATTCCGATCCGGTTTCCGGAAGAACCGGTTCGCAATACGCAAATCGGGATCATGGAAAAGAACGGTATTCGGTATGGCTCGCTCAACGATATCGTTCGTGCATTTAAATTTCATACCAGGCAAAATCCCGAAGCGCTCAAGGTCGATATACAGACACCGTCGTATACCGTGCGTATAACGGCAAACAATCCGTTCGCCATTATTATCGATGCCAAAGAGAACGCGAGCATCGTACAGATGTCCGGGTTTTCTCTCTTTACCGCCGATGCATTTTTTGTACCGCTCGATCAATTCATTCCGATTCTGAAAACAGTCCTTGAGCAGGAAATTACCTTTGACCCTACCGGTATTGTTGTGGGGCGCGGTCGTATTGCTTCGCCATTCGATATCACCGGTGTTTCCTTCGAAGAAAAATCGAACGGTTACCTTATCCGGCTCCGGTGCAATAAAAAAATTCCGGATTACGAAAGCTGGTCCAAACAGATCGGCGACAACACGTGGTTGTATGTGACTCTTGCCAATGTGCGCGCCGACGTCGAATCAATTAAACGAAGTGCGCTGACCGACTTTGTGAAACAAATTCTGGTGTTTCAATCTCCGACCGCGGTACAATTGACGTTCAAACTCAAAGGGGAAATCAGCGGCACAGAACCGTTGACGGCGGATAACAGCAATGATATTCTTCTCGCCGTTCACACGCCGACCGTAGAACAAATCGCTGAACGGAAATCGCACGATTATCAACAAACCCTGCAGAAGGAACGTGACAAATGGAAATTGGATGTCGTCGTTATTGATGCCGGGCATGGCGGAAACGATCCGGGCACAATCGGCGTCGCGAATGTGAAAGAGAAAGATATTACGCTCGCCATTGCATTAAAGTTGGGAAGGCTGATCGAAAAAAATCTTCCGAAAGTGAAAGTGGTCTATACAAGGAAGACCGATACGTTCATCGAACTCTATCGCCGCGGTCAGATTGCAAACGAAAGCGGCGGGAAGTTGTTTATCAGCATTCATTGTAATGCGATGCCGCATAAACCGAATCCGATGAACGGGTTCGAAATATATCTGTTGCGTCCGGGCAAAACGGAAAATGCTCTTCGCATAGCGGAGCGCGAAAACGCCGTGATAAAACTGGAAGAAGGATATGAAAAGCGGTATCAGCAATTGACGGAAGAAAATTTCATCCTGCTGACCATGGCGCAAAGCGCGTATGTCAAATACAGCGAGCAGTTCGCCAACACGCTCCAACGTGAAATGACACAACATCTCGATGTTTCAAACAACGGCGTCAAGCAGGCGGGATTTTATGTACTGGTCGGTGCATCGATGCCGAACGTACTTGTGGAGACCGGTTATCTTTCCAACAAACATGACGAGAAAATCCTTTCGAGCGAAAAAGGGCAACAACGGATTTCCGAGGCAATCTTCGGCGGCATTAAACGGTATAAACAGGAATACGAGAAATCGCTGAACGAGGGAAAAGATTTCGGTTTGAACTCGGGGGAGTAATTACCGGATAGAAACAGCATCCGGCCATTGTTGGGAAAAATTTATTCTAGAACATTCCTACCATTTTTTCCAGGCGGCTCTGGGCCGAAGAACTCCGGAGAGGTTGAATTTTTCTTTGATATCGGTAAGATCTTTCTGAGCTGCCTCTGCCGAGGGATAGGAGCCGATCCACACAAGGTATAAAAGATTTTTTCCGTCCAGAAGATTCTCAAAAATTTCTGCTTTAAATCCCCCGGCAATAAGTTTCTTTTGCATGCGTTCGGCATTTTGTTTGACTGCAAATGCGCCGATCTGTATCGCGAATTCGTTTGCAATGTCATGATGAGGCGGAGCGTTATCATCGCCGGAACTGATGCGTGCCAGGTAGTTCGATGTTATGTAGGGAGATTGAGGATACTCGCGGTGCAATCGTTCAATTTGATGCGATGCGTTTTGTGATTCACCGGTTGCGCGGAAAATTTCTGTCATGCGGGCCAAGGCATCGGCAGACCACGGATTGCCCGGAAAGCTATCGGCGACCATCGTAAAATAATGTATTGCTTGCCTTCCATCCGATGTGATCAGTCCCTCAATATAAAGCACACCCGGCGAATGAGGATATTGCTTTACTAACGTCGGAAGCTTGGGCGCTACCGAATCACTTTTACCTTCGGCAATCCTATGCACGAAATTCTGAATTGTTTCTTCGTATGACTGAGCATGGCAGAAATCGGGTAAAAATGCAAAAAGCAGAGAAAACCAAAGAAAACAACCAATAGTGGCTTTCATATTTCGATTCTCCGAAAATATATCACGTCATTATGGAGCAAAAGGTAATGCTTCCTATCGTCATTGTCAAATTCTTTGAAAGGAAAAATTTAGCTGAAGTTCACAACGGCGTTTTCTATTTGACATTATTCGATATTTTCGTATATTTGCAGCATATTTTTGGGGATTACACCGAGAGCTTATGACAACATACTCTCATGAATTTTGTGAGCGATAACATCCAATGAAAGATTCGTCAATTCAGGAACCTACCCGGGAACAGAACCAGAAATTATTTCGTCAATTTCTGAGACAGGCCGATAAGTTTATTATCGACCGGCAATTCGAAGATGCAAAGCGCGAAATTGCCGAAGCGAGGAAGATCGATCCTTCCAATCCATTTATCATTGCCTTTGAAGAACGTATCACGTTATTCGAACAAAAAGGGGGACACGCATATCCCCACGCACCCGCATCCCGGCCGGGAGCCGCGTCACAGCATTCCGAACCGCAACATAAGGGCGTGAAAGAGAACGAGAATTCAACCCACCAATTGGAACAGGAGTTCCGCAAAAAAATCGAAGAGGAATACAAACAAAAGTTTACGCACGAATTACAAAAAGCGGAAGCACTTGCTCAAAAGATTCTTGACGAAGAAAAACTAAAACTGGAAGAGAGCCGTGCGGAATTCAAAGTACAATCGGAAGAAAGGCTTGCCGGCTCACGGCGGCAGCTTGAAAACGATTACCAGCAAAAACTCCGGCAGGAAATTATCAAAGCGGAGGAACGGCTCGAGCAACAATACAAATCGGAAATTGCATTCCTTGAGGAGGGGCTCAGGAAACAACTGGTGGAAGGGCACGAACGGGAATTATCCCAGCTTGAAGAGCGGATTCGTAAAGAAGAACAGGCATTGTTGAAACAGGAACGTGATTCATTCCACGACCGGGAACAGCGCTTAAAGGAAGATTATGAACGGAAACTGCTGGATGCGTTACGAAAAGCGGAGACGGTATTCCGCGATCAAACGGTTCAGCAGCAACAGGTTGAGAAGGAAGAGATCCGCAAGCACATGATGTCGGAATTTCAGGACCAATACGAAAAAGAACGATTGTTGCTTCAACAGCAATTTGATGCGGCGAAAATTTCCCTCCAGGAATCGTTTCATGCCGAACAAAAACGGATCAATAAAGAGAACGAAATAAAGACGGAACAACGCCTTGAAGAAATCCGTCAGCGTGAAAACGAAGCGCTGGAAAAGAAACGGGAAGCGGTTCGGGGTGAACTGGAAGAAGAATTTCGTCAAAAACATGAAGTCCAGCTTGTGGCTGAACGAAAACGAATTCAGCAGGAAGCCCAGGAATCGCTGGAAAAGGAAATACAACGCCTGGAAGAATATTATAAAAACCAGATGCAGGTGCAGAACGATAACCTTCAGGGAGTTCGCACACAACTCCGCACGGAAATGGAAGAAGCGTTCCTTCAGCGGTTGCAGCGGGTTGCCAATGAATTCGATCATAAATTGGAATTGCTTGGAGCGAAAATCCCCGAATCAAAAGATCAGCGACTCGATTTTTATCGGGGCAAAATGCTGATGTGTTATAAAGACGGACAGCCGACGGTCGATTGTGCGCGTATGTTGATGGAACTCAAAGAACTTCTCGAGTTGACTTTCGATGAACATCTTATCGTCGAATCCGATGTCCGGTTAAAGCTCTATGCTGAATGGATCGAAAGGAAAATTCGTTCGGGAGAAGTACACCTCGACAAACCGAATGCCCTTGAAGATATCAAGCGGCAATTTGGAGTAACGGCATAGGAAGAAACGCGGCTCGAACCGTATATTCTTTCCCGGTTTCAACAAATGTCGTCCAAGGGAAAACTTCTCGTAGCCGATGACGACTTATTACTGCTGCAAACGCTCGACCAAATGTTATGCGACAACGGATATCAGGTCATTGCCGTGCAGGATGTTGAATCCGCAATCGAGAAATTGCAGACGGAGACAGTCGACTTGATTTTGAGCGACATTAAATTTGAAAAAGGCGATATGGACGGTTTTAAATTTTTCAAAGCAGTGCAATTACAGCCGGAGCTTCGGACTATCCCGTTCATATTCATGAGTTGTCTTGAAGATGGTGTCATTGTTCGATCCGGCGTTCAGCTCGGGGTCGACGATTATCTTACCAAACCGGTCGATCCGGACCTGCTCTTTGCAGTCATAGAAGGCAAGTTGAAGCGATACAGAAATCTGAACCAAAATTAGAGGAGATTCCTTCCATCCCCAACGGGGTAGACGTTCGGTTGTTAACGGGAAGGTATGTGCTGGTGGGTGAATCATTATAAAATTGAGAGGAGAATTTTTTTATGATTTATACCATGGTGGTCTTGGGATATACTGTTGCCAATCTCATGATTACCCTTGCCATTCTTTTCAGGTCGCGCCATAATATCCTGAGCCAGTTTTATTCTTTTTGTGTCGCTTGTCTGATCTATCTCGGTATTGCCGGATATTTTTTGATTCAGCCGATCGATAGAACTGTTTGGTCTTTCCTGTACTATGTGGCGTTGTTTGTCTATGCCCTTATCCCGTTCTTCTTTCTCCACTTTATCGTCATTTTTGTCCGGCGGTACGAGATTCTGAAATCAAAAAGGGTTATTACCGCTATTTATTTTGTCGGTTTGTTCAGTTACGCGATGATCCTTCTTCATTACATCCCGGTTCCGGTAACCGAAAATAGGACGATTACCGACAGCGGATATATTTTTTATCTGACATGGATGACCATCTTTTTCGCAATCGGTGTTGCGATGTTATATGAAATTGCCCGCGGATTTTATGAAAAAGCGGGTAAAGCCAACCTTTTGTTTATCTGTTTCGTGTTACTCCTTCTTATTCTTCCGGGCCCGTTTACCGATTCGGTCTTTTTCAATATTTTACATCTGGGTCGCGAATGGTATTACTTTTCTTGTACGATCGCGATTGTTATTGCTATCTATTTCATTTTTCGCCATAAGATTATCGTCAATACGTTATATGACTCGTTAAAATCAGCGCTGGCCGTCGTGAATGATATTCTGATCACCACAAATGATTCCTTCCAGATCGAGATGGTACAGGGGGGTGTCACGTCGTTGTTGGGTTTTCAAGAAGAGGAACTGATCGGTAAAAATCTTATCGACTTTATAGATCAGGGAGAATACCTCCATGAGTACCGTGATCTGGTCCGCAGAAAAAAAATGAAGCAAAGCTATTTCGACACGGAGATGATCACCAAAAACGGCACGAGCATTCCGATGAATTTCTCATTTTCCCCGATGATGTTCGGGAAAGAAATTTCCGGTTTTACGGGGATCGGAAGAGATATGCGGGAGCACAGGAGGCTTGCGGAGCAGTTGCGGCAGGCGCAAAAGATGGAAAGCCTTGGTACTCTTGCCGGCGGCGTGGCTCACGATTTCAATAATATTCTTCAAATCATGTTGGCAAGCAATGAATCCCTGAAAAAGAATTTATCGGATCCTCAGCGGGCGCAAAAACTTGTCGAGATCGACAGGCAAGCAATCGATAGAGGGACCTATTTGGTTCAACAGATTCTCACCTTTGCTCGAAAAACGGATGTGCAGTTTAGCCATGTCGATCCGAATGCTGTGGTTCAAGAGGTCGTTAAACTATCTTCCATGACCTTTCCCAAGACGATCACATTTTCTGCGAAATTGGATGCGAAGCTCCCCCCAATTTCTGCCGACCGGAATCAATTGCATCAGGTATTGCTCAATCTTCTCGTGAATGCGCGGGACGTTATGCCGGATGGCGGGGAAATTACGATTGCAACGTCTGTTGTGTTGGCAAACGATATGCAGAAAAAATTTTCCGAAGCTCTCGATGGTTCCTATGTTTGTATCAGTATCAGCGACACCGGCATGGGAATGACAGAAGGTGTGCGCAGCAGGATTTTTGAACCGTTCTTTACGACCAAGGAAAAAGGAAAAGGAACGGGGCTGGGACTGGCGGTGGTGTACGGTATTGTGAAATTGCACCATGGTTTTATTGACGTTCAAACAGCGATCGGTAAAGGGACGACGTTTTGTATCTACATTCCCAATACCCTCCATCATGCTCTCGCAGGAGATATATCAGGAGAGTTCCATGAGACAGCATGTGCCGGTACTGAAACGATTTTGGTGGTGGAGGATGAGGAAGTGCTGCGTGATTTTTTAAAATCATCTCTTGAGGAAAAAGGATACAGTGTAAAAATTGCCGTTGATGGCAATGATGCAGTTGAAGTGTATCAACAGAATTGGAAACAGATTGATCTTATCGTCTCCGATATCGGATTACCAAAGCTGGACGGCTGGAAAGCCATTGACAAAATGACGAAGTTCAACCCGCGGTTGAAAGCTATTGTGGCAAGCGGTTATTTCGAACCGCAGCAAAAAAAAGAAAACAAAAATGGAATTTATGATTTCATCTCGAAACCGTATAATCCGAACAGTTTGTTGAAATCTGTTCGCCGCGTCCTCGATCATCAGCTTACCAGGGGATAAAACTCCGGGAGTACATATTTCATTCGGACCACGTGGAATATTTCATTTCCGGTCGTTGTGAACACGACAGAATGATTTTACCGTTTGTCCACTCCTTCTGCTTGCCGCCATACCGTTGTTTGCATGTTTTCTTTTTGGTATATTTCATGACGGCAAAGCACTTGCCCGACCGATGCACGAAAAATTACTGTGAATCGTATACACATGTCAATTGTCATTCACAATGGAAAAATAATTACCGGGACAGCGGGAGAGGATATCATTGACAATGGGTCACTCATTATCAATGGTGCACGGATAGAATCCGTAGGTCACGGAAAACAGCGGCCTATGACCGCAACCGATGAGGTTGTCGATGCTTCCCGATATGTCATTATTCCCGGTTTCATACAAACACATGTACACCTCTGTCAAACGTTGTTCCGCGGAATGGCGGACGATCTTCAGCTTCTCGACTGGCTTCAACAACGAATCTTTCCGTTCGAGGCGGCGCATAACGAACATTCGATGTATGCCTCTGCGATGATCGGTATCGCAGAATTGATGCGATCCGGTACCACCACCGTTCTCGACATGGGCAGCATCCATCACGAAGAAGCCATTGTTCGCGCTATCGGTGAAAGCGGTCTTCGCGCGTTTGTTGGAAAAGCGATGATGGATGTGAACGATCTTCTTTCCGCATTGAAAGAATCAACACAGGATTCGCTGTCATCGACACATTCGCTTGCCAGGCAATTTCATAACTCCTATGACGGGCGGATCAAATATGCCGTTGCGCCGAGGTTTGTTCTATCCTGTTCGGATCGCCTGATGCGCGAAGCATTCGAAATGATCGGTGATTTCGACGGTATGCTCTTTCATACGCACGCATCCGAAAATAAAAATGAAGTGAGTGCCGTACGCCAGCGGTGCCGGATGGATAATGTCGAATTTCTCCATCACCTCGGCGTGTTGTCGGAGAAAAGCGTTTTGGCACATTGCATTCATTTGAGTGAAAATGAAATCGGCTTGCTTGCGTCATCGCACGCCAACGTCGCTCATTGCCCGTCGTCAAACCTGAAGCTCGGTTCCGGCATCGCAAATATTCCCAACCTTCTTTCCAAGGGAATCAACGTTTCACTTGGCGCCGACGGTGCACCGTGCAACAATAATCTGAATATGTTCGAAGAAATGCGTCTCGCATCGCTTTTGCAAAAACCAATTCATGGGCCGACGGCAATGCCGGCAAGAAGAGTTTTCGAAATGGCGACCATTGCCGGCGCGCGCGCGTTGGGACTTGAAAAGGAAATCGGCAGCTTGGAAGCCGGCAAGAAAGCCGACCTCGTGATTCTCGATCTCCAACAGGTTTGGAATCCGACGCAGAGTGATTCCGTCTACTCTTCAATCGTATATTCGGCAAACCCGGAGAACGTCGTTTCGGTTATGATCGACGGGCGGTGGGTTTATCGTAATAAATCGTATACGACAATGGAAGAGCCCGCAGTTGTTCAAAATGCCAAGCGAGAGCTTTCTTTACTTCTCGAAAGAATGTGAACGACGGTATGCAATCGACCATGACATTTCTTCTCGATGGAATTCTGCAGACGATAGATTTTTCCAAAGAGCATTTCCTTACGCCGACAACAACAGTTTTGAATTATTTGAGAACTTTGCCCCGCCATAAAGGTGTGAAGGAAGGTTGCGCTGAAGGCGATTGCGGCGCGTGCACGGTGGTGATCGGAGAATTACAAAATAGCGGGACAATACAATATCGATCCGTGGATTCATGCCTTGTGTTTTTACCGATGTTGCACGGCAAGCAGTTGATTACGGTTGAAGATTTGAAAACTCAGGCCGGCGAGCTTCATCCCGTACAGGAGGCAATGGTGGAAACGGACGGAAGCCAGTGCGGCTATTGCACGCCGGGATTTATCATGTCGATGTTTTCTCTCTATAAAAATTTCAATCGTCCTTCGCGTGAACAGGTCGACGATGCGCTGACGGGAAATCTCTGCCGCTGTACCGGCTATCGCCCGATTGTGGAAGCTGCGGCGCAATCGTGCGTTCATGATAGCCGCGATCATTTTACAAAAGAAGAACCGAAAATTATCGATTTGCTAAAATCTATTAACCGCGAATCGATCGATATTCAAACCAATCGGCAGCGCTACCGGAAACCGGCAAGTCTGTCTGAAGTCATTTCTCTCAAACATCAATATCCCGATGTGCTGGTTATCAGCGGGGCAACGGATATTGCACTGCGTGTAACCAAACGTCACGAAGTGTTGGAAGATATTCTTGACATTTCCGATCTCGATGACCTGAAGGAAATTACTGATACAGACGAGACTCTTTCTCTCGGGGCGGGTGCTTCATTGAATAGTATAAAAGAAGGTGTGAAGAAAAGTTTTCCGGCGTTGTACGATATGCTGACGGTTTTCGGCTCCCAGCAAATCCGGAATCTTGCGACACTCGGCGGCAATCTCGGCACCGCTTCGCCGATAGGCGATACATTGCCGGTGCTGATAGCGTACGGCGCACGCATTGTGCTGGAAAGTCTGAACGGACAAAGAGAAATTCCGCTCGATCAATTTATCGTCGGGTATAGAAAAACCCTGCGTAAGCCGGATGAACTCATTACCAAAATTGTTTTACCGAAATTCCCCAACGGCGCGGTCATTAGATCATATAAAGTTTCGAAGCGGAAAGACCTCGACATCTCAACCGTAAGTGGTGGATTCCGGGTCGAGCTCAATGGTCGCAAGGAAGTGAAAGAAATTATTCTTGCCTATGGCGGCATGGCGGAGAGAACGAAACGTGCGCACGCCGCCGAAAAGTTTTTGAAAGGGAAAATTTGGAAACGGGACATTGTTGAAGAGGCAATGCCAATGATTGATGCGGATTTTTCTCCGATTTCCGATGCCCGTGCCGGTGCCGGGTTCCGTTCCGTTGCCGCAAGAAATTTGCTGTTGAAGTTTTGGAGCGAGACGCAATGAAATCAGCTCCCCACGAATCCGCAGCTAAGCACGTCTCCGGTGAAGCGGTATACGTTGACGACATTCCTGTCGGTCAGCAGCTTCTCATTGGTCGCGTCGTATACAGTCCTAACGCACACGCAAAAATAATATCGTTCGATTTATCGGAAGCAAAAAAAGTTTCGGGCGTGCATGCCGTCTTATCGTACAAAGATATTCCCGGGCATAACCAGATGGGACCGGTCATAAAGGACGAGGTGTGTCTTGCTGAAAAGGAAGTTATCTGCGTCGGTCAGGCAATGTTTCTTATTGCTGCCGAAACCGAAGAGCAATGTCGCGAAGCGGAGCGATTGATCAAAATTGAATTCGAACCGCTCGAACCGATTCTTACCATCGAAAAAGCAATTGAGAAAAAATCTCTCATGGGCCCTTCGTTAAAAATGGAGCGCGGATCGGTTGATGAAACATTGTCAAAATCTCCGCATGTTGTTAGCGGGGAACTGAGAACGGGTGCTCAGGAACATTGGTATCTGGAATCGCAAGTGTGTCTCTGTGTTCCCGGCGAAGGAAAAGAGATCAACGCCTTCAGCTCAAGCCAGCACCCGTCGGAAACGCAGGCATTGATAGCAGAATTGCTCGGCATCGGCAAACACGAGGTGGTGGTGGAAGTGCGGCGGATGGGCGGTGCGTTCGGCGGAAAAGAAACCCAGGGAAATCACACAGCATGCTGGGCGGCATTGTTGTGCAACGCTACCAAGCGACCCGTGAAAATCCGGCTCTTCCGCGATGACGATATGATCATCACCGGGAAACGACATCGTTTTCTTTCACGATATGAAGTCGGTTTTGATGATGAAGGAAAATTGCTCGCCGCGTCGTTCGAGTTGAACAGCGATGGCGGTTGTGCAACCGATCTTTCATTCGCGATCATGGAGCGCGCCCTTTTGCATGTCGATAATGCTTATTATGTACCGAATCTTCGTGTGATCGGCAATGTCTGGAAGACGAATCTTCCGTCCAACACTGCGTTCCGCGGTTTCGGCGGTCCGCAGGGAATGGCAGTCATGGAAGAAGCTATCGATCGTATTGCGCGAACGCTCAAAAAAGATTCAGCAGAAATCCGGCTGAAGAATTTTTACGGATCAGATACAAACAACACAACACATTATGGTCAGAAGGTTGAAAACAACCGGCTTCCCTTGATCTATAATCAAATTATACGTTCTTCGGAATATGATAGACGTCGGCAAGCGGTAAATGAATTCAATGTATCGAATGAGTTTTTCAAAAAAGGGCTCGCAATGACTCCCGTAAAGTTCGGGATTTCATTTACGACAACCTTTTTAAATCAGGCCGGCGCTCTGGTGATGATCTATAAAGACGGGACGATTCTCGTCAATCATGGCGGAACGGAAATGGGGCAAGGACTGCACACGAAAATGCAACAGGTCGCCGCGGCAGAATTCGGCGTGAGCCTCCAGCGTGTAAAAGTGAATGCGACGAATACATCGAAAGTGCCGAACACATCAGCAACGGCTGCATCGGCCGGGGCCGATTTGAACGGCATGGCGGTCAAAAACGCCGTCGATATTCTTAAGGGAAGAATCGCCGAAGCCATCGCTCAAATATTTACCGAAAATTACCCGCCGAGTCCATCGCTTCCGAAATTCATTATTTTTAAGGACAATATTATTTTTGATTCCGAACATCCGGAGCGAAAACTGTCGTTCGAAGAAGCAATGCCGATGCTTCACGTTCGGCAGGTCAGTTTGAGCGCTGCCGGATTTTACAAAACGCCGGACGTCGGGTGGGACAAGAAAAAAGGATTCGGCAAACCGTTTCATTATTTTGCCTTCGGGATGGCGGTCACGGAAGTATTGCTGGATGTGCTGACGGGACGGCATACGATTCTTCGCACCGACATTCTGCACGACGTCGGCGATTCGCTCAATCACGGTATCGATATCGGACAGGTAGAAGGCGGGTACATTCAAGGTGTCGGTTGGTGCACAACGGAAGAGATCAAGTGGGATGACAAAGGAAATCTGATGACGCACTCGCCGGACACGTATAAAATCCCGTCGGTACAGGATATTCCGAAAGATTTTCGCACAGAATTATTGCAAAATTCCCCCAATCCCAACACGATCCGGCAAAGCAAGGCGGTCGCTGAGCCGCCGCTGATGCTGGCACTATCCTGCTGGCTTGCGATCAAAGATGCAATTTCGGCTGTCGGCAATCATGAATTCGAGCCGGAGTTTTCACTGCCCGCGACGAATGAAATCATTCTTCTTTCGGTAGAAGAATTGAAAAAAAGAATGATGCCCAAACAAAAGTTTTCCATCGAAACGGTCGTTCAGAAATAACTCCTTCCATTGATGGCATCAACGCAAATTCTTCGCAGCAATAATGTTATCACCCCTGACGGTGTGAAGCAGGCGGCAATTCATTGTCGCGGCAGAAAGATTATTGCCGTTACTTCCTACGATGAAATTTCTCAAGATGTGGTAGTTGAAGAATTCGGTGACCTCGTTATCATGCCCGGTCTGGTCGATACGCATGTTCACATCAACGAACCGGGCAGAACGGAATGGGAAGGGTTTGAGACGGCAACGAAAGCGGCAGCAGCAGGCGGTATCACGACGCTTATTGAAATGCCGCTGAACAGCTCTCCGGTCACGACGACCGTCGAAGCATTTCGAAAAAAATGTTCTGTTGCAGAAGGAAAGCTTTATGTCGATTGCGGATTCTACGGAGGATTGATTCCCGGAAATACCGATCAAATCGAACAGCTCATTGAAGCCGGAGTGTTCGGCATCAAGGCATTCCTCATTCATTCCGGCATCGATGAATTTCCGAATGTTACCGAATCGGATCTCCGCGCCGCAATGCCGATCATCGCGAAACACCACAAGCCGTTATTGGTCCATTGTGAATTGACCGATGAAAAATTTCCGTCATCGTTTCAAAATCTCAAATCGTATTCGGAATATCTTCGGTCACGTCCAAGGAAGTGGGAACATGATGCGATTGCGCTGATGCTTCGTCTTTCGGAAGAATACAATTGCAAGGTTCATATCGTTCACGTTTCTTCATCGGATGCAATTCCGGTACTGGAACAGGCGCGGGCAAAAAGGCTACCGGTAACGACCGAAACATGTCCGCACTATCTGTATTTTTCCGCTGAAGAAATTCCCGACGGCGATACGCGTTTCAAATGTGCCCCGCCGATCCGCGAGCGCGAGAACAAGGAAAAATTATGGAATGCATTGAAGAATGGTGTGCTCGATTTCATCGTGTCGGATCATTCGCCGTCACCGCCGTCGATGAAGTTTCTCGACGCCGGCGATTTTCAACGGGCATGGGGAGGGATTGCTTCATTGCAATTCGGGCTTCCGATTGTCTGGACGGAAGCGCGTGATCGGGGATTTGGAATAACGGATATTGCGCGGTGGATGTCGCACAACCCGGCCAAATTTGTCGGACTTGAAAATCATAAAGGAGCAATTGCTCCCGGGCATGACGCCGACCTTGTGGTCTGGAATCCGGGTCAATCGTTCGTCGTTCAGCCATCGACTACATTCCATCGATATACAATCACTCCGTACGAAGGAGAAGAATTATTCGGAACAGTTGTCGCAACTTATCTTCGCGGGAAAAAAATCTTCGACGGCGGGAAGATTGCCGGAGAGCCGTCAGGTTCCGTCCTGATGCATCGTTAATCCATACAATAAAATAGTTGGATTTTTCCCTTCTTTGTGGTAGTTTTATACTTTCCTTAAAGGATGAAACCTATGACTAATGGAATTCAAACATCCGCCGCATTTTCCGGTTTTGTGGATTTAGCTTCCGAGAGAATCGGCGGCAAAGCTATTCTTGCGAGCGACGAGTTTTTTGCTCCGAAAGAAAATTTGTTGAAACCCGGCAGAGGAATTTTTCTTCCTGACAAATTTACCGACCGCGGGAAATGGATGGACGGGTGGGAAACACGTCGCAAGCGTACGCCGGGACATGATTGGTGTGTCATCAAATTGGGAGTCGCAGGCATTGTCCACGGTGTCGATATCGATACGAATCATTTTCTCGGTAACAATCCAGCGTATGCTTCCATTGAAGCGTGCAGTGTGACCGGTTCGAAATCATCCCCGAATCGTTCGACAAAATGGAAGGAAGTTCTTCCGAAATCTCCGCTGAAACCCGGCTCTCAAAATCTTTTTTCAGTTGCACATCCGGAACAGTGGACACATCTTCGCCTCAATATTTATCCCGATGGCGGTGTGGCACGATTCAGAGTATACGGTACGGTTGTTCCCGATTGGAAACGCGTGAAAACAAATACATTGGTCGACCTTGCCGCAATTGAAAACGGCGGGATGGTCGTTGCGGCAAGCGATATGTTTTTCGGATCGAAAGAAAATCTCATCATGCCGGGTCGGGCAAAAAATATGGGTGATGGCTGGGAAACAAAACGCCGCCGCGGTCCCGGATATGATTGGGCGATTGTGCGCTTGGGGCGGGCAGGAACGATCCGGAAAATTGAAATCGACACGAATCATTTCAAAGGGAATTATCCCGATCGCTGTTCTATCGATGTCTGTCATGAATCGAATATCATCGTCGATTCGTTGACCTGTCATGATCTGTTATGGAAGAAACTTCTTCCGGAAACGAAACTTTCTCCACACAAGCGACAATTCTTTACCGCTCAACTGAAAAAAGTAGGAGCGGTAACGCACGTTCGGCTGAACATTTATCCTGACGGAGGTATCAGCCGGCTGAGGGTGTGGGGAACGATTGCGAAGTAACACGAAGCGATGACTATAGAACAGTTGAACACGCTTTCGATAGATGAAGCCGTCACATTGTTCCGGCAATCCTGCGGTTCTCTTCGGTGGGCAAATACGATGCAGGAACGCCGGCCTTTTCGCGATGTGCTCCAGCTTGTTGCCGTTGCGGATGAAGTGTGGAACGGCTTGTCTCCCGATGATTGGAAGGAAGCATTTTCGCATCATCCGAAAATCGGCGACATCAAAGATCTGCGCAAACGATTCCCGGCGACGGCACAACTATCGGAAGGCGAGCAGGCCGGTTTGGCAGTTACGGCGGAAAAAGTTCTGAAAGCTCTTGCCGATGGAAATAATTTATATGAAGCAAAATTTGGTTATATTTTCATTGTCTGTGCCACCGGCAAAACTGCAGAAGAAATGCTCAAACTTCTGAATACGCGGTTGAATAATATTCCATCGGAAGAAATCAAGATTGCTGCAGACGAACAGGCGAAGATTACAAGATTGAGGTTGGAGAGGTTATTTAACGATAAAAAATAAGGATAAAATTAAATTGTTCGGGACAATATTGGGAGTGTAGAAATGTCTATCGATCTCCACGATCAGCCGTTTGACGAAGGAACAAGAGCAAAGCTTTTGATATACGGTGATTATATTAGATCGTGGTTGCCGGTATTTTTAGCTAGGAAAACAATTAGTTGGAAACGAGTTAATGTATTTGATTTTTTTGCTGGACCGGGATCAGACTTAACCGGATTCATTGGTTCTCCCTTAATAATTATTAAGGAGCTTTTTCCATACATAGATTTGATTAGAGAAAAGAGGATTTCGGTAACTATTTTTCTCAACGAATTTGTTCAATCGAAATATTTATTGTTGAGTGAAAAAATTAAAAACATTCAAGCCGAACATTCACTTCCTTATAAAATAAATGTTGACTCGCTTGATTTCAAAGACGCCTTTGAAAAGTATTACAACTATTTGGCGTCAGAAAACTCTGCCAACCTTCTTTTGCTGGATCAAAGCGGAGTCAAACACATTACTCCGGAAATATTCCAAAATATCATAAGTTTTAAAACAACAGACTTCCTTTTTTTTATATCTTCATCGACTATCAACAGATTTTCAGAATTACCAACTATTAAAAAATATGTAGATCTTAATAGGGAACGGGTAGAAGCGACTGAATATTATAAAATTCACACTTTGATATTAGAGTATTATCAGAATCTAATTCCAAAGAATCGGATTTATTATCTTGCACCTTTTTCTATAAAAAAGGGGGCAAATATTTACGGACTAATATTTGGTAGCGGACATATACTTGGTATGCAAAAATTCCTTGAGGCTTGTTGGAAAGCAGATCCACAACGGGGTGAGGCTAACTTTGATATTGATAGGGAAAATCTAAAACCGGGACAGATGGGTTTGTTTAGTGGAAAGGAAGATCAACCCAAAAAGGTCGATATTTTCGAAAATGAATTGCAAAAAGGAATTCTCGAAAAGCGACTTGTAACTGACGAGGATGTTTATTTATTTACAATTAGAAATGGATTCTTGCCGAAACATACTCGAAAGATAACGAAAGCCCTTATGGATGAAAATAAAATTAAAAAGGTCAAACTTTGTTTAGATAGCGATATAGTCAAACCGGAGACCCCTAAAACTGTTTTAGAGATTATAGCTGATGGCAACTAATTCAAATATCGAGTGGACGGAGATGACATGGAATCCTGTAACTGGATGCTCAAAAGTCAGTGCAGGATGCAAGTATTGTTATGCCGAGACAATGGCAAAACGGTTGAAGGCAATGGGCATGTATCGATATAGAAACGGTTTTAAGGTTACGCTTCAACGGGATTTGTTAGACGCTCCAACGAAGTGGCGTCAGCCGAGAATTGTGTTTGTCAATTCCATGAGCGATTTATTTCATGAAGACGTTCCCCTTGATTACATCAAGAAAGTATTTGATACAATGATACGCTGCCCGCAGCATACATTTCAAATATTAACCAAACGGAGTGAGCGGTTGCGAAAGGTTGCACATGAGCTTCCGTGGGCTTCAAATATTTGGATGGGTGTAAGCGTGGAAGATTCACGCGTACTTCACAGGATTCATGATCTTAAGACAATTCCTGCAGCGGTTCGCTTTTTATCCTGTGAGCCGCTTATCGGGCCGCTTGAGAATTTGCCGCTCAATGGAATTCAGTGGGTTATTGTCGGCGGCGAATCGGGTGCGGGGGCTAGACCGATGAAGTCGGAATGGGTGAAATCAATTTTTCGACAATGCCGAGCTTTGAATATTCCATTTTTCTTTAAACAATGGGGCGGTGTCCGAAAAGACCTTACCGGAAGAACGTTACACGGCAAAACATACGATGATATGCCAAAAATTATTTCCGTTCGACAAACCACCGAGCAGTTTGAATTTGCTTGAGTGTTATCATCTATAATAAATTTTCAAACAACTAAATCATAAAACCATTTTTTGTTCTACAATGGAATCTTCGTTTACCCCCAATCTAATCAAAGAAATAAATTCGCGTTTGAGCGAATCGAATACCGCTTTTCACAAACAGTATCCCGGCGATTCGCCGCATCGGCAACCGGTACATACCGTTTACGGCGGCGCGCAGATTTTTAAGGCCGATACGGCACAAAAACTCGGCGCAACGGCACTACAATCGCTAAAAGATTATGCACCGAGTCCGTCGGCTTTTGCAAAAGCGCTAAGCATGAAGGGAACGCCGGCCTTTCATAAATTATTATATGCGCGCATCATAGAAAAACTGCGGCGTGAACCGGTAGAAGATTTTCGTATCGATTTCGAAGACGGTTACGGCAACCGTTCCGATTCGGAAGAAGATCATCACGCGGAATTTACGGCTTGTGAAGTTGCACGCGGCATGAAGGAAAATTCGCTCTCGCCGTTTATCGGCATTCGCCTCAAACCGTTTACGGAAGATTTGAAAGCACGCAGTATCCGGACGCTCGATATTTTTATCACGACGCTCATTAATCAAACCGGCGGAAAGCTTCCGGAAAATTTTGTCGTGACGCTGCCGAAAGTCGTTATACCGGAACAGGTGCATGCTCTTGTCGAGTTATTCCGTCAACTTGAATCATCGTTGTCTTTGCCGCCGGGTTCACTGAAGCTTGAAATCATGGTTGAGACGCCGCAGTCGATCATCAATAGCCGCGGTGAATCCGCATTACCAATTCTGGTTGCCGCCGGTGAGGGACGGTGCATCTCGGCCCATTTCGGCGTGTATGATTATACCGCATCGATGAATATCACCGCCGCGTATCAAAGCATGACTCATCCGGCGTGCGATTTTGCCCGGGAGATGATGAAAGTTGCACTTGCCGGCACCGGCGTCTGGATTTCCGACGGTGCGACGAACATTATGCCCGTTGGCCCGCATCGTGCTGTCAAAGGAGGCAAACCGCTGACGGCAAAACAAGCCAAAGAAAATCGCGATACCGTTCACCGCACATGGCGTTTGAATATCGAACATATCAATCATTCGTTGATGAACGGTTATTATCAAGGATGGGATCTCCACCCAGCACAGTTGCCGGTACGGTATGCTGCCGTGCATGCTTTTTTTCTTGAAGGACTCGAAACCGCATCCGTTCGCCTGAAGACATTCATGGAAAGAGCGGCACAAGCCACGCTCATCGGTGAAGTATTCGATGATGCTGCCACGGGACAAGGGTTGTTGAATTATTTTCTTCGCGGTATCAATTGCGGTGCCATTACCGAACAAGAAGCGCTGTCAACCGGATTGACGCTTGACGAAATTCGCTCGAGGTCGTTTGTGAAAATTCTTAAAGGAAGACAAAAGGTATGAAAAGCCCGATCACGACACATGTTCTCGATACCTCGCGCGGGAAACCCGCTGTCGCCCTCAAAGTTATTCTCGAAGTGTACACGTCCGCAAAGGATTGGAAAGAACTTGCCCGTGGAGAAACCGATACCGATGGACGCATTACGGATTTTCTTCATGAAAAAAATAGTATTGAAGCGGGAACATATCGGTTGACGTTTCTTACCGCAGGATATTTTCGTTCTATCGGTGTGGAAGGTTTTTATCCATATATTCCCGTCGTCTTTGAATTAAAAGAACCGGTTACTCATTACCATGTGCCGTTGTTGTTAAGCCCCTTTGGTTATTCGACATACCGGGGAACCTGATTTGTTTTTAATTTCGACTTTTTCATTTTGGATTGAACAATGGATGATGTAAATCTCTCCGAATGGCTGAATATTGCCGCCCGATGGATCCATGTCTTCGCAGGGATCATGTGGGTCGGTCAGACATATTTTTTCACCTGGCTCGACGGCCGGTTTACCGAAATGGAGAAACAGTCCCCGGAAACAAAATCGGATGGTCACGTCTGGATGGTGCATAGCGGCGGTTTTTATCTTGTCGACAAACAGAAAAAGCCGATGTTGATGCCGAGTACGCTTCACTGGTTTCGGTGGGAGGCGTTTATCACGTGGATAAGCGGAATCACACTTCTCATTCTTGTTTATTATGTCGGTGGATTGATGGCGGATGAAGGAACGAGCGATACGATTCCGATTCTCGTCGGGATCGGGGCGATTGTTCTCTCGTGGCCATTATACGATTTCTTGTGGAGTTCGAAACTTGCCCGCAACGAAAAAGTCGGTGTTGTTGTCTCATACATTCTTCTCGTCGGAATTATTTTCGGCCTCACACAGATCATGGGTGGACGAGCGGCCTTTATTCACGTCGGTGCAATATTCGGTACGATCATGACGGCAAATGTGTGGATGCGGATTTTACCGTCACAGCGCAAAATGGTTGCTGCATTACATGAAGGAAAAGAGCCCGATCTTACGCTGGGAGAGCGGGCCAAAATGCGCTCGAAGCATAATACATTTTTGGCGGTTCCGGTTGTATTCATTATGATCAGCAATCATTTTCCCGTGACGACCTATGGTGATTCGTGGAACTGGGTTGTCCTTTCCGTGCTTGTGTTGATCGGCTGGGGTGCCGCAAAAATCATCCGGAAAGCATGAGCAAGACTACAATGGATTCATTTATGCAAGCGGCGATCGATGAAGCGCAAAAAAGTTTGGTTGAAGGAGGTATTCCGATCGGATCGGTTTTGGTCCGGGATGGAAAAATTATCGGACGCGGACATAACCGCCGCGTACAAGAAAAAAATCCGATGAAGCATGCGGAGATCGATTGTCTGATCAACGCCGGTCGGATCGGCTCCTACCGTAATACGATATTATATTCGACGCTCATGCCGTGTTATTTGTGTGCCGGCGCTGTGGTGCAATTCAATATTCCTCAAGTCATTGTCGGTGAGGCGAAAACATTTTCCGGCGCCGAACAATTCATGAAAGAACATTCCATTCAAGTAATAAATCTCGATCTCAGTGAGTGTATTGATATGATGAGGGAATTCATAACGGCACATCCGTTGTTATGGAATGAAGATATCGGACGATAATGGATATTTATGATGAAATATTGAAATCGTTGGAAACCGAAGACCAGGTCATGCTTGCAACGATCATCGCTACCACCGGATCGACGCCCGCTTCGGGTCACTCGAAGATGCTCATCAGGCAACACGGAATTGTTTCGGCAGGGACTGTCGGCGGCGGGTGCATGGAAGGAGATGTCATTACTTCTGCGAATAAACTCTTTGATGCCGGCGTTGCGGACATTCTCACCTTTCAATTGAATAACGACGATGTTGAGCACGGTCTGATCTGCGGCGGAAGCCTCGACGTTTTGATTGAGCCGATAAAGCGACGTGATATGCCGATGCTCCGGTCGCTGAAAACGTTACGGGACGCAGGTAAGGACTCACTGCTTCTTTCACTGCTGGAACCGGATAAAACGATAGCGTTGAAATTTGTTGTCGATAACAACACATCGATTCCGGAAATTCAAAAAAAAATCGGCGTGATACCGTTTGATCTTCAAGATGTCGTACAGAAAACATTGCACCGGCAGGAAACCCGGCGGATCCGTTTTGACGACCGTGAGCTGATCATTGAGCCGGTTGCCGGAAGCCCTTCGTTGATCATTTTCGGCGGCGGTCACGTTTCGAAATATGTCTGTCGGTTCGCATCGGCGATCGGATTTCGTGTTATGATCATCGATGATCGGCCTTCATTTGCAAATCGGCAACGATTTCCGGATGCCGTGGAAACAATTGCGGAAGACTTCGCATCGGTGTTTGATCGAATATCGATTACCGCATCCTCCTATATTGTCATTGTCACTCGCGGTCATCGGTACGATGAAGAAGTGCTCGAACGTGCGATCCGTACGGATGCGCGGTATATCGGTATGATTGGAAGCAAAAAAAAGGTTTTGACAACGTTTGAACATATTCTTGACCGCGGCGGCTCAGCCGATGCTTTGCGGCGTGTTTATGCACCGATAGGAATCGATGTGGGGGCCGTGACTGCCGAAGAAATTGCGCTGAGTATTGTGGCAGAACTTACCAAGATTCGTCGCGATGCAGCATCGCCGCTGTGTTATAAATCTGAAGCAATAAAAGACCTTGCTTCTCAGATCCAAAAACCCTAAAATATTTTAAAACAATATTCATTACCTTTGGTTATATGAAATATCGTACAATAATTTTTGTTGCTGTTGTTCTATTCAACCTGCCGGTTTCTGCGCAGCGACCCCTTGTTCTTCAAGGGGCCACGATGATCGACGGCGTTGGGCGAAGACCGGTTCCGGATGCATTTATTATCATCGAGCACGGCATGATTACAGGTGTTGGAAATAAAAATTCTGTCATTATTCCTCCGGGTGCGGAAATTATCGATCTCAAAGGTAAATTCATCATGCCGGGGTTGGTCGACACGTATACTCAATGCAGATCCGAACGTGATTTGCAGGAAATGTTTGCCTGGGGAGTAACTTCGGTCAATTGTGTCTTTGCATCGGTTACGGAAGCAAAAACATATGGAGCACAAGCCGAGTTAGATTCAAATATGCTTCCAAGAATTTTTCCCACAGCTCCGGTTTTTACCGCTGAACATGGATGGTGGAGTGAAAAAACCGTGGAGGATAACGGCATCAATCGTTTTCCGAAAACTGCAGAAGAAGCCAGAGCTCAGGTCCGGGCAGTGAAAGCCCTGGGTATCGATCGCATTATGATCGTCTACGATTCGATGACCTGGTGCCGGGGGAACGTGAAACCGCTTGATCACATGCAGTCCGACATCATGCAGGCATTGATCAATGAAGCAACACAACAAAAGATGACGACGGAAATTCACTCGCCTGAATTTAACGATGCCGTTGCCGGTCAGAATGCCGGCGCGACGGCATTTATTCATGGAGTTATTACCGATCGCATGAGTGCACCGTTCGTCGCGAATTTTCCGGTCAAAGGAGAATTTTTTGTTCCGACATTATGCCGGTATGAATTTCTCGGTGACCGCGAAGGTTTTATCCGGAACGTTTTTTCCGATGAACGCTTCCGCAGTACATTTTCCGGCGATTCCATAAAGTATTACACCGGTTCCGGGTATATCAAAAACAATTCCGATCAGTGTCCGGATACTGCTATTGTGCGATCCCATATCGGCATTCTTGACGAGAACATGATGACGGTGGTGAAAAATTATGGAAATATAACACTGGCAACAGATCTGCCGGAATTTTCCGGGATCGCCGATCATATGGAATTGGAATATATGGTACAGGCAGGACTTACACCCATGCAGGCACTTGCCGTCGGAACGAATCTCAGCGGACAATTTATGAGCGCCCCGGTAGGAGTTATCTACATTGGGAATAAAGCAGACATGCTCATTCTCGATGCCGATCCATCTCTCGATATTCGAAACACCCGATCCTTGCGGACTATCATTAAAAACGGAAAAATATACGACCGCGCCGAATTATTAAAACGTTTGCAACGATAAATAACCGGTGATCGTTCATGATCTCTGCAATCATTCCCATCCATGATAGAACTCTCGCCTACTCAATATTACACGGGACACCTCTTGTCCAACACATGGTAAATGCATTGCACGATTCGCGTGTGCTCGATGTCGCTCTTGTCTTTGACACAAATGCCGATAGTATATCCATGCCATGGTTCAACGGCAAAAAAGTCGTTAACGAAAACGTTCAACACACACTTTCATCTCTGACCATTGGCATTGAGGCGGTTCGCACTGCTGATCTTCACGGTGTTTTAATCTGTCCGGTGACGACCCCACTGCTTTCACAATCTCTTATTGTCGACGTCTTACAAGGATTTTGGCGATCACGGAAAAACATTGTGATACCGGTGTATAATGGAAAACAAGGGAACCCGATCCTTGTTGCCGCCGCTCTCTTTGATGATTTGAAACGAGCTTCCTCACTTGAAGATTTTCTGGCAATGCATCTGGATGATCATGTTGAAATTACGACCGAAGAAAAAGGTGCTGTTAGAACAATTACTTCGGTTTCCGAAATTGAATCGTTTGTTTTTCAACAAAAATTATGATTTCTGCCGAAAAAGCGATCGAATGTATTGTTGCCAATGTTCAACCTCTCGGTACGACAACCGTATCGTTGCACCGTGCATTACATCGCGTGCTTGCCGAAAATGTTGTCGCATCAGAAAACATTCCACCGTTCGATAATGCGGGGATGGACGGTTTTGCGGTTCGCGATGATGATGTGAGGGCTGTACCTGCCTCGTTGCGGGTTGTCGGAGAAATTCCGGCCGGAGTAAATCCGGCGAAGGAGATTGCGCCGGGTGAGGCGTTGAGAATTATGACCGGAGCGAAAATCCCGAACGGATGCACTGCGGTTGTGCAACAGGAATGGACCGAAATAATAAATCGGGAAGAGGTTAAGATTCTGCGTTCCGTACAGCGCGGACATAACATCCGGCGTGCCGGATCGGATGTTGAGCGGGGGGCAACAGTTCTTTCTGCCGGGATGCGGATTCGCTCGCAGGAGACCGGCATTCTTGCATCAATGGGAAAAGAATTTGTGGAGGTATATCGTGTGCCGACGATTGCCGTGCTGACCACCGGGTCGGAGATTGTGGATATTCATGATAAAATTCCGGAAGGAAAAATTCGCAACAGCAACCGGTATGTTTTATCTGCTCTGATTGCCGAGGCCGGCTGTGAATTGAAAACGATCGCTCATGCGGATGACAACGAAGCCGATTTGCGAAATAAACTCATAGAAGGAATGCGTGCCGATATATTGATAACATCGGGAGGAGTTTCGGTCGGTCAATATGATTTGGTGCCAAAATTATTTACCGAATTGGGAGTTGAAATTCTCTTTTCGAAAGTGAATATCAGGCCGGGCATGCCGCTGATATTTGGAAAACGTGGCGCCACTGTGCTGTTCGGGCTTCCCGGTAATCCCGTTTCCGGCATGGTCACGTTTATGGAATTTGTTCGGCCGGCAATTTTTAGAATGATGGGAATAACTTCTGTCGGAAAAAAATATACTCTTCGTGCTAAAATGGGGCACCGGATCACAACCAAAGACGGTAAAAGAAATTTTCTTCGGGGAATTCTTGAAGATCAGAACGGCGTGTTGACCGCTCGGACGACCGGGTCTCAAATATCGAATATTCTGACATCGTTATCAAAAGCAAATTGCCTGATCATCATTCCGGAAAATATTGATGAAGTGAATCCCGGCGAGGATGTCGAAGTGGAGCTCCTGATATGAAAATCGACGTGCATTTCTTCGGCATCGCCCACGATCGTACGGATTGTCGCAAAGCGTCTGTCGATCTTCCCGACGGCGCGACGGTAAATGATCTGCTGAACGCATTACTGATTCGCTACCGCCGTCTGGACGAATTACGTTCGGTGCTTCGTGTTGCCGTCAACCTCGAATATGTATCGGGCGACGTACCATTATCGAAGGAAGATGAGGTTGCAATTATTCCGCCGGTCAGTGGAGGATAAATTTTCCATGATCGAGATTATCAAAACACCGATTGATATCCAGCGTGTTCTGGAGAGTGTACACGATACCTCTGCGGGCGCGATCGATATTTTTATCGGCACGACGCGTGATCATGCAGAGGGGAAAAAAGTTCTGACGCTCCAGTATGAAGCGTACGAACCGATGGCAATTCGTTTGATGAAGAATATTGCCGAAGATGCACAAGCACGGTGGCATGTAAAAAAAATATCGATCGTTCACCGCGTTGGGACGGTTGATGTCGGTGAGGTAAGTATTGTTATTGCGGTTTCTGCCGAGCATCGAAGCGAGTCATTTGATGCATGTCGGTTTATCATTGATACGGTCAAAAAAACCGTTCCGATCTGGAAGAAAGAATATTTTGTCGGGGGTGAATTGTGGGTTGGTGCGGGAACGAAAAATGTCCCCTAAATTTTAAAAAAAAACGGAAATGCGTTGTGTTGTTGAAATTAAGAAAAAATAATTCCCGGGAGTTTGATTTTGATGAAACCTATTCCTACATTTGTCCCGTATAAAGTGATAGAAGCTCACACAATCATTCAATATTCTAGGAGGATAGTTATGAAGAAATTTGTAGTGGCAATCGTCGTTGTTCTTGCGGTCATTGCAACGCAGGGCCGTGTTTTCGCCCAGGATAGCACCGCTTCAAAGATGGAAAAAAAGGGCGAGGCAATGGAGAAAAAAGGCGAACAGATGGAAATGAAGGGCGACATGAAGCAAGCCAAGGGCGAAGCGATGCAGAAAGTTGCCAAGCATAAGGAAAAAGTCGGAAAGGAAATGAAAAAAACCGGCGAAGCAATGGAGCAAAAAGGTGAAACTGAAGGAAACGCAGCAATGCAAAAAGCGGGTGAGAAGATGGAAAAGAAGGGCGACATGAAGCAAGCCAAAGGTGATATGATGAAAAAAGCCGCCAAACATAAAGAAAAAGTGGGAAAGAAAATGCAGAAGAAGGGTGAAGAAATGGAAAAGAAAGGCGAAGAGAAAGTTCAAGAGGGCGAGAAAAAGATTAATCAATAAAAATCCCGCAAGACGACAGTTTTCGATGTACAAAGAAAGCGGCAAGAATCTTGTCGCTTTCTTTTTTTTATACAAAGCGGTTGCATAGGATACTGAATTGAAAATTTATTAAAACGTTACCGTATCCCTCATTTCATATTTATTCGTTTGGGATTCCACCCACTCCTTCCGGAATTCGGTCTATTCAAAGTTTGTTTGTATATTAAAGGTATCAGGATAAATATGTTATTATGACATCGTTTCAACTCAAAGATAGTTTTGGTCGGATCATCAACAATCTCCGTATTTCGGTGACGGACCGGTGTAATTTTCGTTGCAGCTACTGTATGCCGGAAGAAGGATTATCGTGGCTCAAGCGGGATGAGTTGTTGACATTTGAAGAAATTACGCGCCTCGTAAATATCCTTGCCGGGTTGGGAGTGTCCAAATTACGAATTACCGGCGGTGAACCTCTTCTCCGAAAAGAATTACCCGTGCTGATTGCAATGCTTTCCCGCATCCCCGGCATTCACGATATTGCTCTGACCACAAACGGATTCTTTCTTGCCGAGCAGGCCGACGATCTGGTGCGTGCCGGCCTGACCCGTATCAATGTCAGCATGGATTCTATGGACCCGCAGATATTTTCAACGATGGTGCGGCGTGATTATCTCCAGAATGTTCTGGAAGGATTGGAAATCGTCGAGCGTCTTTCTCTTCGACCGATTAAAGTGAACGTCGTTCTTATCCGCGGCATCAACGATCATGAGATCGAATCGTTTGCACGACTTGCACACACCAAACCGTTCGTCATCCGGTTTATAGAATTCATGCCGATCGGTGCGGACGACGGGTGGTCGATCGATAAAGTAATTCCTTCTCATGAGATCATTGAACGCATCAATGCAATGGGAAACAAACTGGTACCTGTTGAATACCATGGCAGTCAGCCGGCTGACCGATACCGATTCAGTGACGGCATGGGAGAGATTGGTTTTATCAGTTCGGTGTCGGAACCGTTTTGTTCTTCCTGTAACCGGATTAGAATTACTTCGGATGGGAAATTACGTACCTGTTTGTTCAGTCTTCACGAAACCGATTTAAAAAAATCGATCCGGAATAATGTCTCCGATGAATTGATACGGGAACAAATCCTTGTTGCCGTTCAGTCAAAAGAAGAAGGACATTTGATTAATCGTCCCGGATTTGAACGCCCGCAGCGAACAATGAGCCAGATCGGAGGCTGAGCGCCGGCATTTGATTTTTGACGGATGCTGTCGTACTTTATAACTATCATGAATCCCCGCTTTGAAACACGAGATGTATCTTCGAAAGCCGACACGTTGCGGTCTGCCAAAGCCGTTGCGAGCCTGTCGGTTTCTCCGGCAACTGTTGAAGCCATTCGCTCCGGTAAAGTTCCCAAAGCTGATCCCTTGGCCGTAGCGAAAGTTGCCGCCATTCAATCTGCAAAACAAACAAGTCTTCTTATTCCTTATTGCCATCAGGTTCCGCTGGATTATATCGGTGTGGACATTCGTTTGGAGAATGATACAATTGTTATCACGACCGAAGTCAAAGCCATTTGGAAAACCGGCGTTGAGATGGAAGCGCTCGTTGCCGCATCCGCCGCAGCATTGACGTTGTATGATATGTTGAAAATTATCGACACAACCATGGAAATTCAATCGGTTCGATTGACGGAAAAAAAAGGCGGTAAATCGGCACTGCGGGATTCAGGAAGCGGATTGACGGCGGCGGTGATCGTGTTGAGCGATTCGGTGAGCAAAGGAGAAAAAGAAGATGAATCGGGAAAACTTCTTCTCCGCCGGCTCCAGGAGTTCGAAATCGATGTTTCGCATTATGCGATTCTGCCCGATGACCGCGCAATGATCGAGAATACATTGTGCACCCTGGCAGAGAGCCGGAAATTCAATCTCATCATAACAACAGGCGGAACAGGAATCGGGCCGCGGGACGTTACGCCCGAGGCAACTGCCGCTGTTATTGAGCGCCGCCTCGACGGTGTGGAAGAAACGTTGAGATCGTTCGGGCAACACCGGATTGCAACAGCAATGTTTTCGCGGAGCGTCGTTGGCGTCCGGGGCAGTACCGTCATCATCAATTTCCCGGGATCGAGTTCCGGCGTGGAAGACGGTATCAATGCACTGTTTCCTTCCATTCTTCATTCATTCCGTATGCTGAATGGTGAAGGACATTGAATTATTGTATCGCAGAATGCCCAAAAGTATTCTGTGGATATTGAAAAAGAAGAACATTGTAAATCATATGCCTGTACGAGCGGAAGTTGATGAGACAGCGTTCATTTCCATATTTGATTTTATGCCTGTTAACGATAGCCTCTGTTTCAGATGCTGTGGAAAATCATCGCGGCATTATACTGCGACCGCTTACTCCACCCTGCTCCGGTGATTGCGCGAATTTATATCTTCAATCGGATTCCCTATCGCCAATTTTGTATTTGACCGGAAGTTATCTTTCGAATTCATTCATCGGGAGTTATGTTCAGGTTACCGGCTTTTCCGTAAATTGCAACGGGTGCCCGTCGTTTTTGATTACGCAACCGATTGTCGTCCTTGTGCCGGCCTCAGTAAAAAATAATGAAGAATTACCCTCATCAGATTTTTTGTTAAAACAAAATTATCCCAACCCGTTCAACCCTGCAACCGAAATAGAATATTCCATTCCCGCCGAAGGGATAATTAATGTCAGCATTTATTCTGAACTGGGCGAAAAAATTGAAACGCTGGTATCCCGGCTGCAGTCTGCCGGTCTCCATACGGTGAAATGGAACGGAACGCGGTTCCCTTCGGGTTTGTATTTTGCCGTTGTTTCCTGGAACCGGAAAGATGGCCACTCTCTTCGTCAGGCAACCCCAATGCTCTTGCTAAAATGAGTGCGGAAACGGCCCGACGGACAAACTTGTGTATTTCCCCGATTTTCGTTAGTATAGCTCTCGGAAAAATTTTACGCTCATAACAGGCGAACATCGATGGAAATTCTCCTCATCGTCATTCTGGTCATTCTCTCGGCGGCGGTTTTCATACTCATGAAACAGCAGGCGCGTTCAACATCATCTGCCGATACTCAATCGATGATGATGATGCAGCAACATATCGAGTCGTTGCGGTCCGATATGCGAGCCAGTTTACAAAGCATTACCGATCAGGTGGGAAACCAGTTGACGAGTGTGACGCAGCAGATTCAAGCCCAGACAAGTACCGTCGGCAACCGGCTCGATTCCGCAGCACGGGTCATCGGAGATGTTCAGCGAAATTTGGGCGAGCTGAACCGGGCGACGCAGGAAATGAAGGAGTTGGGTCAAAGTATGTCGAAACTGGAAGAATTGCTCAGCGCTCCCAAGTTGCGCGGAGGATTGGGAGAATTCCTTCTCGAAGATCTTTTGAAGCAGGTTCTTCCCGCAGATCATTTTTCGATGCAATACCGTTTTCGGAACGGTCATATCGTGGACGCAATCATCCGCACCTCCGATCGCATGGTGCCGGTGGATTCTAAATTTCCCCTGGAAAATTTCCGAAAAATTCTTTCGGCTCAAAATGATTCGGAAAAAAAGAGTTTTCAGAAAGCATTTACGACGGATGTCAAGAAGCATATCGATGCCATTGCCTCAAAGTATATTCTTCCCGATGAAGGCACATATCCGTTCGCGCTAATGTATATTCCCGCGGAAAATATTTATTATGAGGTTGTCATTAAGGATTATGGAACGAATGATGCGGCGATTTATCAATATGCACTCGATCGGAAAGTCGTTCCCGTTTCACCGAATAGTTTTTACGCGTATTTGCAGGTGATCGCGTTAGGACTGCGCGGACTTGTCATCGAACGGCGGGCGCAAGAAATCGTCGATACTCTTTCCCGGCTGCAGGGCGACATGGGGCGTGTCCGAGAAGTGTTCGATGTCCTTGGTACCCATCTTGACAATGCCCGTAAAAAATATGATGAAGCCGATAAACGTCTTTCGACGTTCGAGGGAAAACTTGAGGGTGTGGCCGAACATTCTCTTCCCGGTCCGCAATCCCCGTTACTCACCGAACAACATGTTGCATAGGAAAAGAATAGTTTGTCGAATGAAACCGATTCAGAATAGAAGCTGTCATCGCTTATGGTTTTGAAAATTCATCCGGTCAACCCTCAACAACGGTATATTGCGCAGGCTGTCGAATCATTGAAACAGGGTGGAGTGATCATCTATCCGACCGATACGGTGTACGGCATCGGCTGCAGCGTGTTCGACACGCACGCGATCGAACGGATTTATGCGATTAAACGACAACATCCGAGCAAGCCGTTCAGTTTTATTTGTTCGGATCTCAGTCATATCAGTGAATACGCGAAAGTTTCCAACACCGCATTTCGTTTGATGAAGCAACTGATTCCCGGACCGTTCACATTTATCCTGCCGGCGAGCCGGTTAAAGCATTTGCCCAAAAGTTTGATTTCAAAACGAAAAACCGTCGGAATCCGCGTTCCGGATAATGTGGTCTGTCGTGCGTTGATAAAAGAACTCGGGCATCCGGTGTTGAATGCAAGCGTGACCGATGATCACGAGGCAATTATCAACGATCCCGATCGTATTGAAGAATATTACGGCAAGAGAGTTGATCTTATTCTCGATGCAGGGAACAGTTTGCTTGAATTATCCACGATTATCGATCTGACGGATGATCGGCCGGTCGTGGTTCGCGAAGGAGCCGGTGTGGTGAAACAACTTTTAGAAATGTAAAGAAGGGAACGGTAAGACCAGAACATGTATTTGAAAAATCATTCATTGACGGTTGTCGATAAGTCGTCGCTGATTCGCGGAGAAAAGCTCGATGTCGTCGTCGTGTATGCCGACCTTCGCAATTTTGCCGAATGGTCGCTGACATCTCCTGCAAACAATATCACGCGCGTCATCGAAGTAGTATACGACCGGGTCATTCAGCTTGCATTTTTTTATAAGCACACATTCCACAAATTTCTCGGCGACGGTTTCGTATTGATTTGGGAGGTGAATGACCACGGATCGTTTGCCGAAGCACTGCACTGGGCGATGGCGGCCGCATTTGAAATCCATAAACGGTACTGGTATATTGCCGATCACATGTCGTTCCCTTCGCCGCTGGGCTTCGGTATCGGAATTTCCTGCGGTGAAGTTGTTCGCATCGATCCCGATACGTTTATTCCGGAATTGAACGAATCCGATTTTGTCGGATATCCGATGAACTGCGGCTCCAGACTGCAAAAACTCGCCGGTCCCTACGGCACCGTTCTCGATAGCCGCGGTGTCAAGATTGCCGATCAAAATCCCGACCGCGTTTTGCGCCAGCAAAATCATATCCTACGTTTGGAATTGATGAAACCACACAATAAAGCCGTTGCCATGGCAAGCAAATTTACCGGACTTCACGAAGATGATGTGTTCGGCTTCCGGTACGTGATCTGGCCCTACGTGAAAAACGCATTGTGGAATGTCGACGGAAGAGCGTAACAATTGCAAACAAAAGAAAAAGATCGAATGTCGTCAACAATTTTCCGGGATCGCACGCATTCACACCTGTTTGCAATGACGCGGATAATTTTTTCGGCATGTGTCATTGCCGTTCTTCTGATAGCGTCAAATATCGTGTATGGTAATGTGCCGTGGACCGACCACATTGCCGGCTATGTGATTGTTGGATGTGTTGTTGCGTTATTTTTCTGGGGTTCAGAAAGAGTTTGGTGCACCACCGTGATGCCGATGACGAAAAATCCCTCCGGCTGGTTTGATCTTGCGACACAATTGCCGTTTTGGTGTTTTGCCGGAGCCCTGGGATATACGCTGGGACTTATCGTTGTGAAGAAATTCAGTTTGTTAATCGTATTCGATGTTCCGATAAAACCGTTTTTTCTGTTTGGCGGTATGTGTGGAACAATTTTTCAAATGATCATGTTTTTTGCGGAAACAAAATTTCAAAGAAAATATAATTTTTCCCATGACAAGAGTTGAACAGCATAAAATTATCGAAACATTACGGGATTATTCACATCTTATGAGGGGTCGTGATCTTGATGAATTTGAAATGATGCGCAAACGGGACCGCGACGACGAGGAGCTTGATGAAATCACCCGCCGGCGCCTCTCGGAAATATATGTTCGATATGTCCCGGAACGGTTTAGGGATTAACGTTATATTCAAAACGGAATATCAAATGATACCAACTGCCATCAAACAGATATCTTCGACTGAACTCGTATTGGACTGGGATGACGGACACAAAGGGAAACATTCCTTGCCGGTGTTGCGTCTGTATTGCCCGTGTGCGGCATGCAAAATGGAAACCGAAGATCGGGAAAAATCGGTATTGTTGCCTGTTCTTATTCCCGGAAAGAACGAATTGAAAGCTATTGAGAAAGTCGGAAATTATGCGCTTCAATTCCGGTGGGGCGATGGACATGCCACGGGAATTTATACATATAGTTATCTCCGCCAAATTTGTGAATGCGATCTCTGTAAAAAGATGACTGCGGAATAACGTGGTTATCGTGAAATCAATTTTAATTACTCACTCGAGAAAAGTAACATGTCGAATATTGCTCTGAATCGAATTGGAATTCTGACCGGAGGCGGAGATTGCCCCGGTTTAAATGCCGTTATCCGCAGTGTTGCCAAACCTGCAATTTCACTCGTGAATGCTAAAGTTATCGGGATTCTGGACGGGTTTGAAGGGTTTGTCGAAGGGCATATGCGTGAACTGACCATACGCGATGTCAGCGGGATTATTAATCTTGGCGGAACAATTCTCGGCACATCCAACAAAGGCGATCCGTTTCATTTCCCGCGCCAGGGTCCAAACGGTGTCGTTATCGTGGATTGTTCCGACCTTGTAAAAAATCATTACCGGGAATGGGGTCTCGATGCGCTCATCGCCATCGGCGGCGATGGCACAATGAATATCGCGTACAAGCTTTCTCACATGGGAATGAAAATTATCGGCGTTCCCAAAACGATTGATAACGATCTTGAGGCAACCGACATCACATTCGGATATGATTCTGCTCTTGCGGTTGCAACGGAAGCGATTGACCGCCTGCAGACAACCGCTTCGGCACACCATCGCGTCATCGTCGTCGAAGTGATGGGACGGTATGCCGGTTGGATTGCTCTCGGCGCCGGACTTGCTGGCGGGGCGGATATGATCCTGATTCCTGAAATTCCGTTCAAGTGGGACGCCGTTTTTGATTTTGTCTGGAAGCGCAGTAAAGGCGCTCGCTTCAGCATCATTTGTGTGTCGGAAGGCGCCAAACCGCTTGATGGCGAAATTGTTGTCCAGGAAAAAGATATCAAACGGACCGATCCGGTTCGCCTTGGCGGCATCGCGGCGCTTGTCGCACAGCGCATCGAAGAAGAAACAGAACTCGAAACGCGTGTGACAGTTCTTGGTCATGTCCAGCGCGGCGGAAGCCCGACCTCGTTCGACAGAATCCTTGGAACCAGATTCGGCACCGTGGCGCTTCAGACGGCATTGAAAGGTGAATTCGGAACGATGGTAAGTTTGCGCGGCCGTGATGTCGTCACCGTTCGGCTCGAAGATGCGATTCGCCGGCAACGACTCGTTCCACCCGATTCCGAGCTTGTTCTAGCTGCACGAGCGGTCGGCGTCAGTTTTGGAGATTGATCCTTTATTCTCACTTTTTCTTCATTTCGGTGATGACAACAGATTCAGCATCTTCGTTATCACACATCAAACCGGAATTGTTGCTTGCCGGATACGCATCAGGTTTTTTTCCGATGGCAGAACCGAAGAATGGAGAGATCAGATGGTTTTCTCCGGATCCGAGAGGAATATTGCCGTTGGATTCATTCAAAATTTCCCGAAGTCTGCACCAAGTTCTTCGGAAAAATGTGTTCGAGATCCGCTACAATACTTCGTTCGAAGAAGTCATTCGTGCCTGTGGCGGACGCGGAGAGACGTGGATTTCGGAAGAAATCATTCAAAGTTACATTGCTCTTCACCGGCTCGGTTATGGCCACAGCGTCGAGGCGTGGATCGGTGAAAAACTTGCCGGCGGATTATATGGCGTTGCCCTGGGAGCGGCATTCTTCGGTGAATCGATGTTCAGCCGCGTCCGTGATTCGTCCAAGGTTGCTCTGGTCCATCTCGTCGGGCGTTTGAAGGAACGGCATTTCGAATTACTCGATACGCAGTTTTCCACACCGCACCTTTCCCGTTTCGGCGTCATCGATATTTCACGCGATGACTATTTGATTCTGTTACAGAATGCCGTACATAAAAAACGATCTTTTACGGATTGACAGGAATCGGAATACTTCCTATATTCTCTTGCCGCGAGTATTCTGAAATCATAAGGAATTATTTCCATGAGAAAAACTCTTGCCGTTGTTGTTCTGTTCTGGTCTTTCATCCTGCCATCGCTTGCCCAGGAATCGTTTACAAAATATGTTGCCATTAAATGCGGAAAACTGATCGACGGAAAAACAGATCATGTTCAGGAACATGCAATTATTTTGATAGGGAATAATACGATCGTCAGTGTCGGAACGTCGGTCCAAATCCCGCGGGATGCCGATGTTATCGATCTTTCCAATGCAACGGTTCTTCCGGGACTGATCGATTGTCATACGCATGTTTTACTTCAGGGAGATATTACATCCCAGGATTATGATGAACAATTATTGAAGGAATCTGTTGCGTATCGCACGATCCGCGGAGCAGTTGCGGCGCAGGCGGCGCTTCATAACGGCTTCACGACAATCCGGGATGTCGGAACCGAAGGTGCAATGTATGCAGATGTGGATATCAAGAAAGCAATCACCAACGGTATCATTGAAGGTCCTCGCATGTTTGTTGCAACACGTGCGCTGGATGTGACCGGCGCGTATGCTCTGACGGGATATTCATGGGAATTGCACATGCCGAAGGGACTTCAAATCGCCGATGGTGTCGATGAATGCCGTAAAGCTGTCCGTGAGGAAGTTGAAAACGGTGCCGATCTCATTAAAGTCTATGCCGATCGAAATTATTATTTTGCACCTGACGGACAACTGCACAGTATTTTGACTTTTTCGTTCGATGAGATGAAGGCGATTTGCGACGAGGCACATAAACTTCATCGCAATGTTGCTGCACATGCCCTCGGGCGCGACGGAATTGAAAATGCAATTCGTGCCGGCGTCAATACGATCGAGCACGGAGACGGATTTGATGATGAAATGATCGCGCTTGCAAAACAAAAAGGTGTTTTCTGGTGTCCGACATTATTTATCACACAATATGTTGCCGAAGGAAGAGCTGCCGAAGGGCGACCGATCTATAAACAAATGATTGATTGTCAGCGGAAAGCATTTGGCAAAGGCGTTCAAGCAGGAATGAAAATTGCTTTCGGTACGGATGTTGGCGGCTTTGCGTGGGAAGTCAACGAAGCGGTCGAAATGAAAGAAATGGTCGATGCCGGCATGACGCCGCTGCAGGCAATTTCATCCGCAACGACGGTCGCTGCCGAACTGCTCGGCATGAGCGGCAAGCTTGGCGAAATTTCCACCGGTGCATTTGCAGATATTGTTGCCGTGCAAGGTAATCCTCTTCAGGATATATCTATTCTTGAACATATAAAATTTGTGATGAAAGATGGAAAAGTCTATAATAACGAGATTACCAAATAGTGCTGATGCAATCGAACGAAACAATATATGAAACGAATTTTCCCGCGCTGCGGTTTCTGAAACGCGGAAAAGTTCGCGACATTTACGATCTCGGCGAGCATTTGTTGATTGTGGCAACTGATCGTCTTTCTGCATTCGACGTGATCATGCCGCAACCGATTCCATACAAAGGAAAAGTCCTTACGCAAATTTCCAATTACTGGTTTGCATGTATGAGGGACATCATTCCCAATCATATTGTGAGCACGCGTGTGGAAGAATTCCCGAACGAATGTCAACGATATGCCGAACAGCTCCGTGGACGAAGCATCATCGTCAAAAAAGCCAAACCGCTTCCGGTCGAATGTGTTGCACGCGGGTATCTCTCCGGTTCGGGCTGGATCGAATACCAACAATCCGGTACGGTATGCGGCATTCGGCTGCCTGCCGGACTTGTCGAATCGGAAAAATTACCGGCACCGATCTTCACGCCGGCAACGAAAGCGGATGTCGGCCATGATGAAAATATCAGCTTCGATCACGCCGCATCCATGATCGGCAATGAGTATGTGGAAAAAGTTAGAGCACTGACATTGTCAATATTTCAACGTGCCGGCGCCATTGCGTCAGAAAAAGGGATTCTGCTTGCAGACACGAAAATGGAATTCGGCATATTCGGCAACGAACTCATTCTGATTGATGAATTGCTGACACCGGATTCTTCACGCTTCTGGTCGCTATCGAAGTACAAAAAAGGCGGTCCGCAGGAAAGCTTCGATAAGCAATTTGTGCGGGATTATTTATTGTCGATTCGTTTCAACAAGAAACCGCCGGGACCGAAATTACCGGAAGATATTATTCAACAAACATCGCAGTTGTATCGGGAAGCGCTCAGGAAATTGACCGGCAAGGATGTCGAGTGATTTCGTTATGGCATCTTACGGCAATTTTTTGTACGTTTCTATCGTTCTGTACGTCTGCTCTCAAATTTCAAGTCTATTTTTACGAATGATTCATTAATCATGGAGGAACTCATGACACGTTTACTCGGAGTTTTCTCGCTGATCGTTTTTCCGCTGGTTGTCGGTATTGCGCAGGGAAAACGTGATGCAAAGGAATCCCAAATTTTTCCCTATACCATCAATCAGGTCACGCTGGATAACGGATTAAAAATCGTTTCTATTCCGTTCGATAGCCCCGGCATTATCGCCTACTACACCGTTGTCCGGACCGGCTCGCGCAACGAAACGGAGCCGGGAAAATCGGGCTTTGCGCATTTCTTCGAGCATATGATGTTCCGCGGGACCGAAAAATATCCTGCTGCAAAATTTAACGATGTGTTGAAATTGATGGGCGCAGATAATAATGCATTCACATCCGATGACGAAACCGTTTTTCATACCGTTGCCAGTTCCGATGCGCTGGAATCGATTATGGATCTGGAATCGGACCGTTTTATGCATCTCAAATATTCCGAAGAAGATTTTAAAACGGAAGCAGGGGCGATTCTCGGTGAGTATAATAAAAACGCCTCGAATCCGTTTCAAGCCATCGAAGAAAAAATCCGCGACACGGCATATACCGTGCATACCTATAAACACACGACGATGGGATTTTTGAAGGATATTCAGAACATGCCGAACCAATACCAGTACAGTTTGACATTTTTTGACCGCTGGTATCGCCCGGAAAATTGCGTGGTCGTCGTGGTCGGCGATTTCGATCAGGAAAAACTGATCACGCTGGCAAAAAAATATTATGGGGAATGGAAACACGGTTCCTATACGCTCGATGTTCCTGCCGAACGGCCGCAACAGGAAGAAAAAACGATCAATCTTCCGTGGAAATCCAAAACATTGCCGACTCTTGCCATCGCATATCATGGTCCCGCGTTCAGCGATTCGCAAATCGATATGGCGGCAATGAATCTTCTCTCCATGAGTGTCTTCGGTGAAACGTCGGATCTCTACCGTAAACTTGTCGTTGACGGACAACTCGTGGAATCTGTCCGTGGAGAGATGGAAGAAAATCGCGATCCCGGATTATTTTATGTGTTTGCCCGAATTAAAAATCGCAACAACATTGAAACGGTTCGGAATGCAATTTATCAGGCAATCGAAACTGCAAAGACCGAACCGGTTTCTGCCGAACGGCTCGCTTCAATCAAGGAACATATGAAATATCGTTTTGCGATGGGCCTCGATAATGCCGATCATGTTGCCAACAACATCGCCCGGTTCATCACGTTGACGAACAACCCCGAATCGGTCAATCTTTTGTACTCGTTGTATGACCGCGTGACACCGGATGATATTATGTCTGTTGCCAAGAAGTATTTTTCTCAAAATAATCGCACTGTTCTCTTGCTGACACAACAGGAGGGAAAACAATGACCGCCCGCATAGTATTTCTTTTGATGATCGGAGTAATGATGTTCACCGCAACAACTCAATCGGCGATAAAATTTACCCAGATACAAAGTCCGAATTCACCGCTCATCGCGTTCCGTATTATCCTTCGCGCCGGATCGATCAACGATCCGAAAGGAAAGGAGGGTTTGAACGCTCTCACGGCAATGCTCGTGGCGAACGGGGGAACAAAAGACCTGACCTACTCGCAAGTGGTCGAAAAGCTCTACCCGTGGGCTGCTTCGTTCGATGTTCAGACGGATCAGGAAATCACGACGTTCACCGGAGAAATTCATCGCGATCATCTGCACGATTTTTATAAATTATTTTCCGATCTGCTGCTGCACCCGCGTTTCGATGAAGCGGATTTCAAACGTGTCAAAGACGACAATCTCAATTACCTGCAAAATGGTTTACGCTCAACCAACGACGAGGGTCTGGGCAAGGAGGCATTGAATGCATTCATGTTCGAAGGACATCCGTACGGTACGACTGATGTCGGAACGGTACAGGGTATCACGTCGATTACGCTGGATGATGTAAAAAAATATTATGCCGAAACCTACGCGCAATCCAATCTGTGGTTCGGTATCGCAGGCGGCTATCCGTCGTCGTTGATCGGCGAGATTCAAAATGATTTTGCCGTACTTCCGGTAGGTCAACATACAGATATTACCTTGCCGCAACCGAAAGCGATCAAGGATATGGAAGTGATGGTCGTTGAAAAACCCGCACGCGCCTATGCTGTTTCGATGGGATATCCGATTCCGGTGACGCGCAGTGACAAAAGCTATTATGCACTCCTCGTTGCTAACTCCTATTTCGGCGAGCATCGAACCTTCAATGGAATTTTGATGAATCACTTGCGCGGCGACCGCGGATTGAACTACGGCGATTATTCATATATCGAGAAATTTACCGGCGGTCTGGGCGGAGCGCCGTTTCCGAATCCCAACACGCCGTTGCGTCAGCAATTTTTCAGCATCTGGCTTCGTCCGGTCCAGCCGGAGAACACACATTTTGCCATCCGGAATGCATTGTGGGAACTGAAAAATCTTGTCGATAAAGGGCTCACGCGCGAGGATTTCGAAAACACGCGCAAGTTTCTGATCAATTATTCAAAACTGTGGGTCTCAACCATGAGCCGGCGCCTCGGCTACCAGATGGATTCCGAATTTTACGGAACGGACTATTATATCGATGCGATTGTCAAAGAATTAAATTCACTCACTCTTGACGACGTCAACAGCGCGATCAAAAAATATCTTCACCCGTCCGATATCAAAATTACCGTGGTGGTCGACGAAGGAAAAGGGAAACAATTTCTCGATGATCTGACGAACAACACGCCGTCACCGATCACGTATGACGCGGCGAAGCCGCAGAACATTCTGGATCAGGATAAACTCATTCAAATATTCCCGCTCGCGGTAAACGCATCGAAGTCTGTCGTTGTGAACGCGAAGGAATTGTTTGAAAAGTAAACCGCCTGCCGGCCACAGCTTTTTTTAGATGTGAAAAGATGGGTGAAGAATGAAGATAGCGGTCCGTGTGAAGACGAATGCTCGGAAAAATGATGTTCAGGAACTTGAAGCCGGGGCATTCGTCGTGTACACGACCGCCTCACCCATCGAGGGGAAAGCAAACGCCAAAGTTATCGAACTTCTCGCCGAACACTTCGGGAAACCGAAACGATGCATTACGATCGTCCGTGGCGAGACTTCAAAAGAAAAAATTGTGGAGATACTGTAAGAGTATTGTTCTTGCCCAACCTTCCTGAATTCATGAGTTTTAAGCACCACACTTTTTCTGCCAGTTCGGTAAGAAGCGATGTACTATTAGAGTTGAGACTGAAGTACTATTTTTGTACCTTTGATTTGCTTTTCCATTTTGAAACTTTCACATGGGATATCTCAGACTCTCATATAGTAAAATCATTCTAATCTTTGTGGGATTTTCGGCTGTATTGCTCTATCATGCGAACACACAACAGCGAGAATTAATTTCTTACGATCCAAAAGATTATCCTTACGAATTTTCAATTTTCAAATCCCAGCCAGAGTATTCTGTTTTTCTCGATCTTAACGGTGATGGAATCGATGAAAAACTAGTCATTCAAACCAGGATCACTCCCGCAGGGCAGGCGCCATTAATTACCGCAATGCAATATAGCGGAGAGACAATCGAGCAAAAGAACTTTCCACAAGCCCGAAAGATTGCCTTCGATTTCTCTTACGATTTCAATCACGATGGGACTAAAGAGCTTTTTGTCTCAGAATATGACGGGGATACGATATTTGCTGACATCATAAATATTTATCAATCGTCGGTCCTCAAAAGAATTCCACTCTACGTTTACTCCCATCCCGATATTAAGTTAATAGATGATATAGGAGTGAAGCTGATCGAAGTAATTCCTTCTTCAAACTCAAGCGATGCCTTGCTGCTCGTTCTTCACATTGCTTCTTTTTCAGGGCAACCCCGAGATGTCAGCGCTTATAATTTGAATGATGGTAAATGTGTCTGGAGAGTTCCCATGGGTACTTATCCGCACATGGCCATCGTGAAGAACATTGGTGATCAGGGATCTCCCAAAATTTTCGTTTCGTCCAATGCTCCCGAAAACGGAAGCAGCTTAAACGGCACAAATGATTCGAGCTCCTATGTTTTCGGATTTTCAATAGACGGAAATTCGCTTTGGCAAAGACCTTTTCGTTGTGGGGGCCGATTTAGTACAGCTGAAATCGGAACGGTCGAATGGAAAGATAGCCTGCGGGCAGAATTTATTTTGCTTCTGAGAGGAAACACTAATTCAACGGATACAAGCTACATATCGACTCTAGATGTTAAGAACGGCATACAGATTGGTCCTAAAAGACAATTCAAAAGTCAGCTTGTCCCATTCAATGGCGATCTTCCTATTTTAGACCACAATGGTGTGAAAGATTTAGTTGTTTGGCAGAAGAGCGGGAAAGTCCTCCTTTTAGATTCTAATCTCAACACGCTGATAGAGAAAGCATTTGATTTTCAAACGGATGTGGATGAATTTACGGTTACGGATTCTCCTTTCGATAAGAGTCATCTGATGGTGGTTAAAACAAATAACGGGAAAACCATATTCTTCAATGAAAACCTGGAACCACTTGCTGTTGTGGATGGCGTATTTTCCGGGCTTCGGCACGGCTCAAATAAAGAAGTACAATTGGTAATTCAAAGTGGTGGCCAAACGATCATCGGTGATCTTACAAAACGGCCAAGTTCTTATGCTCAATGGATAGAGTTCATTGTTCTTGTGACGTTCACAGTTGTGTTCATATATATCATCTTTTCCCTCTTCTTCTATCTTCAACTTTACAAAACCCTTACACAACGCAATGATTCTGTAGCAGCCCTCGTTCTTAACCGCCGAGGTCTTACTCTTCGTGCAAACCATACGTTTGATGAACTATTCAAACATCCCGTTAAGGATTACAGGCGAATGCCTTATGCGGAATTATTCGTGGAAGATTCTCGGAAAGCGATAGTCGATTTTCTTAAGCGGGCCCTTCGCAGCATCAAACATATTGAGGAACGCATCGATGTAGGTTCCGATCATAGCGTAATGAATGTGCTCGTCAGGTCGTTTCCAATAACCTTCGGAAAAATTCGACTGGGAACACTTGTCGCTTTTACAAATATTACCGATACTCTCCGTACCGACCGGATGATCAACTGGGCGCTTGTGGCGCACAATCTTGCCCATGAGATGAAAACGCCTCTCTCGACAATTTGGTTTACATTAGAACGCATCAGGCAAACATCGACAGAACCGGGGAAACAAATTGATGAGAAATACTTAGAATCGATTGGCGAAGAACTTCGCCGACTTGATACGTATGTCAAAGGATTTATGAAGCTTGCAAATCTTAATCCGCCGAACTTACAAGTTTGTAGTCTCAATAAGGTTCTTGATGAATTTCTTAAAACCTATGAAACGAAACTTCCGGAAACAATATCGATACAAAAGGACTTCCCAAACGATCTTCCGGATATTAAACTTGATGTGAACCTTTTCACGGCGGCGCTCACCAACATACTCGATAATGCAGTCGTTGCGATGCAAGGGAAAGGAACGTTAAAACTCTCAACGTTTGTGGTACAGCGTTTGAATACAACTTACGTATCTATCACCGTTTCGGATACGGGATGCGGTATCGCGCCGGAAGATATTCCCAAAGTATTCAACCCGTATTTTTCAAGATCGGGCGGTGGAACCGGTCTTGGACTCGTTATAACAAAAAAGATTATTGAAGATCATCGTGGAACAATTAATTTTACAACACGAAAGGGATTCGGTACAGAATTCACCATCGAGCTCCCGGCCGAAACGGGAGCTTCCGGAGATAACAATGTCTGAAACAATTCTCCTTGTCGATGATGACGTAAAGATGAAAAACATCGTTGCAGAAGTGTTGCGGCATGAAGGATACTTCATTGTAACAGCAATGAATGGGAACGATGCCATTCAAACTTTGGAACAAAACGTTGTCGACCTTATTTTGTGCGACGTAAAACTTCCCGACATAAACGGTGTCGACTTGCTGAAGAAATTCATTCATATCAGACCGAACGTCCCGGTTATTATGATTTCCGGTTTCGCAACAATTGACCTGGCAGTTTCAGCAACAAAGTTGGGCGCATATGATTTTCTTGAGAAGCCGTTGGAGCCGCGTCGCGTGTTCGTCACAATAAAAAATGCACTCGAGCAATCCCGTTTGGAAAAAAGTCAGTCGGTGCTGATCGAAGATATGATGCAGCGGTATGGCATCGTGGGCACGAGCGAATCGTTGCAGAAACTGTGTGCAGCAGCAAGCCGTATTGCAAAGCACCAGACTCCGGTTTTAGTAACGGGAGAAAACGGAACAGGTAAAGAAAAGATTGCAGAGCTCATTCATAAATTTTCGGGGCGGAATCCGTGGGTACCGGTCAATTGCGCCTCAATTCCGCATGAATTGATTGAAAGCGAGCTTTTCGGACATAAGAAAGGAACCTTCACCGGCGCCGTTGCCGACAAGATCGGAAAATTTCAAGCTGCCGATCATGGCACATTATTTCTTGACGAGATCGGCGATATGAATCTCGAAATGCAGTCGAAAATATTGCGCGCGTTAGAAACCAAAGAAGTCTGCATGATCGGGGATAATGAAACCATAACTGTCGACGTCCGATTTATCGCCGCAACCAACAAAAATTTGACGAATGAAATTCAAACTGGAAAATTTCGTGAAGATTTGTTCTATCGTCTCCGCGGTGTAGTTCTGCATATTCCGCCATTGCGCGAACGCAGGGAAGATATTGTCCCATTGGCAAAACATTTTCTTCTGAAATTTCAGGATGAACAAACTCCACCAAAACAATTTACAGGCAATGCTCTTGCTGTTCTGGAGGAACAGGAATGGAAAGGAAACGTGCGAGAGTTAAAGCATGTTGTTGAAACGCTTGCCATTTTTTCCGATGATGAAATGATAGACCATCTTCAGGTACTCACATTACTTCAATCTTTTTCCCAAAACTCCGGTGCCCAATCAATAACCCCTCAACAGCAATCTTCATTTAAATCCACAACAGACTCATACGAAAAGAATCTCATACTCAACGCCCTCCGCGAAACCGACGGCAACATCACGCACGCCGCCGAGAAGCTCAATATCGATAGAGCAACACTCTCCAAAAAGATAAAACGGTACGGGCTGAAATTCTAACAATTTCACCTTCTAAATCTTCAAACAACAGTTTTAATACTCAACCTTCAGCACTTCTTCACTGTGCATTTTTTCACGGTGAAGTGTGAAGAAGTGCCTCAACAATGTTATTTGCCGTAAGTTCTAGATAGATTCCTTCCCATTTTAATTGCGGCACGAATTGTGTTAATAAAATTCTAACTTTCATCCTGACTGATCTCAATGAAAATTGAAATTGATTTTTTCACGTAAATTTGCATAATGCTCGATGGCGGATGGAAGGGCAATTTTTCTCATAAAAATGTTAAGAATACATAATTGTGCTATTTAAATTTTCGTGAGACATTTGATTTTCCATAAAACTAATTCATAGGCATTTATAAGGAGATGTTATCATGCAGAGTATTTACAACATTGGACGATGGTTGTGTCTAATTGCGGTTACTGTCTTTATTTTCAACGGCTGTGGGCTGATCTTCCAAGGAACAAAACAAGACGTGGGCTTTGACTCCGGTCCAGGGGCAGCCGAGGTTTGGGTCAACGGTGCAAAGGTAGGAGTTACACCGTGTAAAATTGAACTGAAACGTAACGAAGAGTATACCATCGAATTTAAGAAAGAAGGTTACCAAACCAAGAGTTACCGGATAACTAACGGCGTTGGTGCCGGTTGGGTGATTCTGGACATCCTTGGAGGTCTCATTCCGGTTGTAATCGATGCAGCGACCGGTGCTTGGTCGTCTTTAGATCAAAATAGCATCAATGCGACGTTAGAAAAGCAACAATGATATAAGTGATCATCAACTGCATTCTTGGTCTGAGGTCGGCCTTCTTGTGAATGGCAAGGACGGACCCTGTAAACATTCAGCCATGTCTAATGCTCTAACTGTTCCAAGTGGAGTTTAATATTTCAAGTTAGACGAATATCTCTCAGTCACAAAAAAAGGAATAGCTATGATGCAAATTTCTTATCGCCGCATTGCAAAACAAAGCCTCCTACTGTGTCTCCTTTTGACTGCTGCAATTTTGATCAGTTGCAAAAAGGATGACACACCAACTAACCCAAACATCAGCCCAAATATTAGCAGCGGAGACAATCCGGGTACGATTAATCCGGCTACCGATCCAACCGATGTTGTGCGGGTAATACAAATCCAAGGAAGCACTGAAGTGGATCACACACCTCCGACTTCCACCTCGAACGGTGCTACACCAGAAGTTCAGCCGACTACAAGTTCCTATGCGCAGATTCAACAAGGACAAAGTTATGACTTCGTGCTCCTCTTTTCTGACAATCAAGGAGATGTTAACACTTGCATTGTTACTGCGGAAGGTGCCAGCAATTACGTCCGCATCAACATCCCATCACCTCAACAACCTGGGTCGCTAAACGAGATTACTGTGCCGATAATGTTTCCCAACGCTATACGACCTGGAGTGATTAATATCGAAGCTTCTCTATCAGATGCGATGGGTAATGTTAGTTCCTATGTATCTGTAGATATAATAATTGGTGCACCTATTCCCGGAGATGATCGGAAACTCATTGTAGGTACGTGGAGTGTTGTTCAAGTTGTTAATTTGTCATCTAGCGTTATAGGAAAAACATTAATCTTTGGTTCAAACGGAATGGCAACGGATGTGGATGGGAGCCAATACACTTACACAATCACAGGAACAGAGATAAGCTTTTCAAGTGGGGTCGTATACGATATTATTGCCCTAAATCAAACAAATCTTATTATCAATGAGGTAGGTGGTCTCGGCCGTTACGCAAACTTGAGAAGAACCACGAATTTGGCGATGATTTTTCCCCAGAAAGAAATGAACCTTTTCAATTGCCGCAAAAAAGACCTCTCTGCCTTCGTGACGATGTTTGGCAAAAAAGGTAGCTGGCCATGATGCATTCGAATTTATCGGGTCGCGACTATCGACCGGAATGTATTTCTATAGAATCATCGCAACGCCATCTGATGGCAGCAACCCATTTATTGAGACAAAGAAAATGTTGATGATTAAGTGAGGAAGTTGTCAGAAGACTAAATTGTGGGAGAGCAAAAACCCCGTCCCGAAATGGTCGGGGTTTTTTATTTTATACTTTTTATTTTTAATGCTTCGTTTCCGTTGCCGCCGGTTTCACATCGAACCGCACGGTTATCTACCGGGAAGCAGTTCTACCATAGTAGCCACATCCCCAATCTTCTTGCGTGCCGTGTTATGTTTTCTTACATTATAGTCCGCCATGAAAAAAAATGCAATAAAAGGGCTCACACTTTCGGAATTGGAAGATTTTGCCGTCTCTATCGGTGAACAACGGTACCGCGGAAAGCAGTTGTTCGATTGGCTTTATATGAAGGAAGCGGAATCGTTTTCGGCAATGTCCACATTCTCGAAATCGCTGCGTGAAAAACTCGATGATGTAGCAGAAATTGTTTCACTCAAAGTCGCGGCGAGTCAGGAATCGGATGAGGACGGCACGACGAAATTTTTATTCGAACTTGCCGACGGGAAACGAATCGAAAGCGTATTGATACTGCCCAGCACCGCTTTTCAAAGCGTTGCTGCTGATAAAGAAGAGCAAAAACGATTGACACTTTGTGTTTCGACACAGGTTGGTTGTCCACTCGATTGCAAATTCTGTGCGACGGCAACGATGGGCTTCCTGCGAAATCTCACACCGGCAGAAATTGTCGATCAGGTCATGCAGGCGCGGCGAATCTCCGGCAAACGGATTACGAATCTCGTCTTCATGGGAATGGGTGAGCCGCTGATGAATTATGAGAACGTGATGAAATCGATAGAGATCATTACGAACGGTCTGAAAATTACCGGCAGGCGCATCACGATTTCCACCGCCGGCTGGGTTCCTCAAATCAAGCAGATGGCGGACGAGCGTCGCAAGGTGAAACTGGCAGTTTCACTCCATTCGTTGAACGACGATGCACGCACATCACTCATGCCGATCAATGCAAAATATCCACTTGCTGAATTACTGGAATCGATTCATTATTATTATCAAAAAACGAAACAGCGGGTCACGTTCGAATATATTTTATTCGAAAACTGGAATGATCGAGATGAGGACGTTCGGAAGCTTGTCAAGCTCTCGAAGTCGATTCCATGCAAAATCAACATCATTCCATTTCATCGGATTGATTTTGCCGAACCTGCCGGTATTGCTTTACAATTGCGGCCGACACCGCTGAAGCGGGCGGAAGAATTTGTCAAAATGTTGCGTGATGCACACGTTTCGGTATTTGTCCGGAGCAGTTCCGGAGAAGATATTGATGCCGCATGCGGTCAGCTTGTAGTAAAAACCGAGCGTCGAAAGAAAACGAACCGACAATTATCCCATACATCACAATTCGTCCATTCAGCATGAAGTCTGTATTGCTATCGATTGTTTTATTGATCTGTTGTCCGTGGAGTTACGCGCAAGAAGCGATACGGCCGGCGGAACACCTCACACGGGAACGAACGTATCACGTCGATCATTATCGTCTTGCCGTGAATGTCGACCCTCATACAAAAACATGTTTCGGTGAGACGAGTATCAAACTAGTTCTGCTTCGTCCGATGATCTCGGAATTGAAATTTGATGCCGCCGATTTGCACGTCCGGCGGGTCACCCTCGGCAACACGGAGCTCGAATTTCATACGATCGATGAAACGCTGTCGGTGACTTTGGATAAAATATACGGATTCAATGACACGCTGACCGTCAATATTGCTTATTCCGTGACAGCGCCGAAGAAGGGACTTTATTTTACAGCCCCCGACAGCGGTTATGCGGATAAGCAGTTGCAGGCATGGACGCAGGGCGAGCCGGAAGACAATCATTTTTGGTTTCCGTGCTATGATTTTCCCAACGACAAAGCTACCAGCGAAATGATCGTGACGGTCGCCGATAATTTCACCGCTATCAGTAACGGCACCTTGCTCAATGTGAAAAAGGACTTGGAAAGTCATACGGCAACCTATCATTGGTATGAAAGCAAACCGCATGCGTCATATCTTATCTCGCTTATTGTCGGAACGTATGTCGAGGTAAAAGATTCATGGGGAACAGTACCGCTGAGTTATTATGTTTATCCTCATCAAAAAAACGATGCGATGAGATCGTTCAGTAATACGCCGAAGATGATGGAGTTTTATTCCGGTAAAATCGGTTACGCGTATCCGTGGGAAAAATATGCGCAGACGGTCGTTCAGGATTTTATTTATGGCGGCGAGGAAAATGTCAGTGCAACGACACTGACCGATGGAACGATTCACGATTCGCGCGCTCATCTCGATTATAACAGCGACGGCCTGGTTGCGCACGAGCTCGCGCATATGTGGTGGGGCGATCTGTTAACCTGCCGTGATTGGTCGCACGCGTGGCTGAATGAAGGGTTTGCGACATTTTTTGAAAACCAGTTTACGGAATATCATCTCGGTAAAGATGATGGCGCAAAAGAAAATGCCGACAACCAGCTTTCCGTCCGGAATGCCGATGCAGGCCGGCACCGGCGACCGACGGTATGTGACCGGTACATTCATCCGATGGACCTGTTTGACAGTCATATTTACGCAAAAGGCGCCGTGACTCTGAATATGCTGAAAGACGTTTTAGGAGATGAATTGTTCTGGAAAGCAGTCAATTATTATGTCCATAAGTTTGCGTTTCAAAATGTTGAGACCAATGATTTTAAGATTGCAGTTGAAGAAGCGACCGGCTATAATCTGTCGTGGTTTTTTGACGAATGGTTATATAAAGCAGGGTATCCGGAATTTCAAGTGGCGTCGAATTGGGATAGATCCACCAATATGCTGAACCTCAATGTCCGGCAGACTCAAACTATCGATTCATTAACGGGCATCTTTACTATGCCGGTGAACATTGAATTCTGGGTCAATAACGCGCCGGAAGTACATCGCGTGTGGGTTTCACAGAAGGAACAAACGTTTTCATTTCCGGCGTATCAGCAGCCGCAAAATATTATTTTCGATAAGGGAAGCCGAGTTCTGAAAAAAATCGATTTTCAGAAATCACGGGATGAATGGATCTATCAACTTCTTCATGCCGAAGATGGTGTCGATCGCAGCGCGGCGATTGACGAGCTTTCCTGGATTGCCGATTCTGAAAAAGTGACGGAAGCTTTGAAAAAAGCAGCTATTGACGATCCGTTCTGGGATGTCCGCCGTAATGCCGTGTGGGCGCTCGGCGATGCGAAAAAAACAGATGTCTCGGATGTTCTCGTTATGGCGTATGGCGACCGCGATGCCCGTGTACGTATTGCCGCAGTGACATCGTTGGGGAATTGTCGCGGCGATCGGGTTATCAAAACATTACAGCATGCATTTGAAGGAGATTCAAGCTTTGGAGTTGCCGCGGCGGCATTGAAGTCGCTCGTACAAGTCGACTCACTCAATCGTAAATCATATTGTAAAAAAGCACTCACGCAATCTTCCTTTCACGAAATCATTCGCAGTACGGCTCTTCAGCTTCTTGCTCAGGTTGGCGATGAGGATGCCCTGGGAACCGTCTACGCTCATACGCAGTACGGTATCGACAGGAATATTCGTATTCAATCCATCAATCTCCTGGTTTCAAAATGGGGCGATCGGGAAGATGTGATTTCCCGTTTGATGACGATGGTGGATGATCCAAGCATTCATGTCCGGCGGGCGATCGTTGCAGCGCTGGGAAATACGCACAATCCCCGTGTCCTGCAAACACTGCAATCAATTGTAGAACATGAGCCGGATGCACGAACAGTAAGTGAAGCCCGTGAGGCAATTGAAAAAATTCAACAGACGCAATCGGACAAAAATCACTAAAAGGAAAACGAATGCAATTGATACTTTTTGGTCCTCCCGGAGTCGGCAAAGGAACACAGGCAAAACTGCTTTCAACAACGATGTCGATCCCGCACATTTCAACCGGCGACATGCTGCGTGAAGCGGTTACCGCTGAAACCGAATTGGGGAAAAAAGCAAAAGCAATTATGGATGCCGGACAGCTTGTCTCCGACGACATTATGATCGGCATCATCCGTACGGTACTCGGTTCCGAGCGATGCCGGAAAGGTTTCATTCTCGACGGGTTCCCGCGGACGGTTCCGCAAGCGGAAGCATTGACGGACGTTATGAACGGATTGCACACATCGCTTGACGCGGTGATCGATATGAAAATTGATGAGCAGATTGTTATCGATCGTCTCAGCAGGCGGCTGTCGTGCCAATCATGCGGAAAAATTTATAATCTGAGCATCGATCACCTTGTCGATTCAAACCGGTGTCCGAATTGTAACGGCAAATTATTTCATCGGGATGATGATACGCCGGAAACGGTACGCAAGCGCCTTCATGTTTACACGCAATCGACGGAACCGGTGCGGGAATATTACCGGTCACGGGGGCTTATTAAGACGGTCGATGCATCAGGAACCGTCGAGCAGGTGAATATGGATATTTGCAAAGTCCTCCAAAAGACATCGTGAACTTTTGGCTCGACGCGGACCACCGGCCGCTGATTATTGCTCATCGCGGATCGTCTGCGTCGGCGCCCGAAAATACCCTGGCTGCATTCAAACAGGCAATCCGCGATCGGGCTGATGCAGTCGAGCTGGACATACAGCTAACGTCGGACGGTGAGGTGGTTGTTTTTCATGATCGACGATTGGAGCGGACGACCGACGGCAAAGGATATTTGCACAATCATTCATTACAAGAATTGCGCCGGTTCAGCGCCGGTGGATGGTTTTCTTCGAAATTTTCTTCCGAAAAAATTCCAACCCTTCAGGAAGTATTCGATCTGATACAGGGAACGATCGGTATCAATATCGAAATTAAAGTTGAACGGCGTTTTCATTCCTCCTACGATCTGGCTGATCGATGTTGTCATCTCGTTGCGGCAAATAATCTTCAACAGCGGGTTCTCGTTTCTTCCTTTTCCCGGTCGGTCATTAAAAGAGTGAAAGAATATATTCCTGCCATTCC
>Ga0265322_10000045_pt1 | contig 68995 bp, 65 predicted proteins | sample 41222metaG_FD_193584 | JGI IMG/M metagenome (GOLD analysis project Ga0265322, IMG submission 193584) | Rhizosphere microbial communities from Carex aquatilis grown in University of Washington, Seatle, WA, United States - 4-12-22 metaG | ecosystem: Host-associated > Plants > Roots > Rhizosphere...
TTTACGTCGGCATGCTCGCACCGATCATGTAGACACTCAACTCACTCGCATTTGTTTCAGGACAAACTCTCGGAAGGGATTTTTTTTTACAACTCGGTACAAAATCCAGAATGATTGCGCATCATTCCTCCACGTTTGTGACACAAGTGGGAGTCGTCGTTTCATTTATCCTTTCGATTATTCTCGCCCTTCTGATTCCCAGTGTCATTAATCTTTGGTACACGATCGGAACGGTGATCATTCCCGGATTGCTCGTCCCGTTGATGGCAAGCTATTTCGAACGATTGAAGATTTCAGCACGATTTGCATTTTCTGCTATGCTCTTCGGTTGGCTTACCTCACTTGGATGGCTTCTCACAGGATTGACAAACGGTCATCAGGGAGAATATCCTTTTGGAATCGAGCCGATGTATCCCGGGCTTGCTGTATCAATATTTTTTTGGATTGGCGGAAGGATCGAAATCCGTTCGGCAAAACTTAAACAAGTTCACCTCTGACGACGGTTCTTGCGCTGCCGGCAATTTTGACGCGCTCCCCGACAATGCGAAGGTGTAAAATTCCACCCCGCGGAGACGCCTGGTATGCAATAAAATGATCTTTCTTAAGTTTGTTTCTCCAAAACGGTGTCAGCGCAGTGTGAGCTGAACCGGTTACCGGATCTTCATCAATACCTGATCCGGGAGCAAAGAAACGGGAGACAAAATCCAATCCAGGTGTTGAAGCGCGGCTTGTTACCATGACTCCTCTCACGGCAATCTGCCTCAGTAATCCGAAATCCGGTTTCATTTTTCGTACAATTTCTTCCGAGTCCACCTCGATCAAATAATCGAATTGATTTTTTCCGACATACACTGCATGGATGCCGAGAGCCCGCAATAATTCTTGCGGCGGCGGCGAAGCTTGTTCCGGTTTTGCAGGAAGATCAAGTTCGATCAAATCATTTTTGTAATCGGCAGTCAGAAGACCGCTGCGTGTAATAAATCGTGCTTGTTCATGGCGTTTCAGCGTTCCGGATTCCCATAATGTGTGGGCGCTTGCAAGTGTTGCATGTCCGCAAAGATCGACTTCCACCGTCGGCGTGAACCAACGAAGATTGAATCCATCATCCTGCCTCACAAGAAATGCAGTTTCGGAATGATTCATTTCCATCGCTACATTTTGCATCCACTGTGCATCTTTGTTGTGTGGAAGCAAACACACAGATGCGGGGTTTCCGGAAAATTCTTTTTCGGTTACAAATGCATCGACATGGTAAATAGGAATTGACATAGCACCCTCGATTATTGTTGAATCGGTAAAAGGACATCATACACATTCGGACCGGCAGGATTTATTTTTCCGCCGCCCACCCATTCGCCTGCCTGTTTTTCAACAGCGCGAAATTCTCCGATACCGGCGCCACCATGATCATCCTGACATCCTACCAAAACGGAATATCGCCAGAGCGGCATCGGCGTACCAAGAATTTTTATCGGAACGGAAAATTCTATCGATTTTGCTTGCATGTTACCCAAAGGATTTTTTTCATCCCCGGAAACCGGTAAATATTCCGCAAGAATCTTCCCGCTGTCATTCTCAACGCGGAAACCGCCGCCGAGATAGATAATATTTTCAAATGCAAAATTCGAATCAAGAGTATAATGCGCGTTCATACCCACATCAATTTGTCCCGACCCGCGTTTCCGGTCTTTATCAATTGCAATCGCAACATAGGTGAGCTGGAAACCGTATTCCGGGTGCCAGCCGGGATCGGAAAGATTCTTGAACTTCAATAAAAAATATACATTTTGGTCATCCGATCGTACGGTAAAATGCGTGATGTCCATGCTTCCCGGCTTCAGATTCGTTGTGGTGGGATAGCGATACGATCCCATTCCTGTGTCATCGCCGGCAGGATCGCTCACATCATACATCGTCGTTGCCGATGCGTTCGAATGTTTGATGTCCGTATTTGTTAACAGTGTAAATGGCGGTGCGTTTAATGCTTTCAGCCCCTGTCGGATATGTGGCGATGCGAGTTCCATTGGTTTTGCGAAAGGTTTGTTTCCTAATGAAACAATTTTCCAAGAAACACTTTTTTCTTTTTGGTTGATGATCTCATCGACGCCGGTTTCCGTCAATCGATATTTTACATTAACGTGAGGATGAAGAACGATATCAACGCGGATGATCCGTCCGGAAGAAAACGTCCATGTCATGTGAACAGGTAACTTTTTTGACAATTGATGAGGAACAAGCTCAACATAATCCGCTTCGGGCAAACGGCTATAGCGTAATCCAATATTTCCATTTTTAATGGAAACGTCTGCGTCCGCACTGTGCATGGTCGCCGGCAAATGCGGGTTGAGAACGATGCCGCCCGTCGCATCATCCGGTTTGATTCCCATATAATCCTGATAAAAATTTCGTATAAATTCGGCAAGACTCCACGCCTGAGAAAATGTACCCGAGAGACGCGGCTCATCCTCACCCGAACGCGGAACCGCATCCAGTAACTCCGATAACGTTCCAACAGCACCACGATCCAATATTTGGTGAACCATGTTTTCAGTGAGACGGAAGGCAAGATCGGGATTCCTTCCGTGCTGTGCGGTAAGCGAAATCCATTGTCCGGACAGCCACGTCCACACGGTCCCGTTATGGTATGCGGCATCCTGAACATAAAACGGAGAATAATGATGATACGGATGAAAATTTGAATCCTCCTGCCATAGCGATGCAATGCCGTACGGATATACTAAATTTTCCGTCACTGCCTGAAGAACCGAATCTTCGATCGATGAATCGGAAAATGCATCGAGCAAAGAAAATGTAAACAATTGATTCGGACGAAGTTGCGTGTCGGGGGAACCATCCAGTCGAAGATGATCATTTATGATGCCCCGTGATGAATCGACAAAATATTTGCGAAAATTTTTCGACAACCGTTCAGCAAATTCCCGCCAACGGACGTCTTCAACGTTGTGATGAGACATTCGTGCGAACATGCATCCTGCATTCAACTGGTCGAACCATAATGCCTGTACGTCATTTGCACGGTTACCGCGGGGACTCCATGCGCCATCCGGACCGACCGCATCCATCCATGAATCGGCATCGCCATGCGTCAGGAAACCCAAACTATCGGTATGATACAGGATTGTTCCTTCAATTGAACGTTGGACTACGGGCCAGAATTCTTTTACAACCGGTGTATCGCCCGAGTAACGGACATAATCTAACAACGCAATAACAAACCGGGGCGTTCCGTCGGCAGTATTATATGCGATCGACGATGTTGTGACAAGATTGGGAATCCTGCCATAGGTCGTGCTCGAAGAGTTTGTATCCTGCCATCGTGCAAACGAATACAAGATTTCTTTTGCATCGCGGAAATCACCGGTTACCAGCGTTGCCCCGGCTAATGAAATGAACGAATCTCTTCCCCAATAATCATCGAACCAGGGCAATCCCGCAAAAATTCCTTTCCTTATTTGATTCATGATTAGCGCATCCATCGAAATTTTCGCCCAGCATAACGCTTTGTCGAAACGGGCATTATCTGTCCGGATGTATGACCGGTTGACCAAATCTTCCAGGCGCCGTTTGCGTTGTGCAATAAACGTTGGAATATGATCCGCAACTCTATGGGCAAGAGAGATCGTTTCCGAGCGAGTATTTCCGGCAACAAAAACAATTTCTTCCCGATGATTGGAAATGGAAAAATTCAGTGACGAAGGAGAAAATCCATTGCCGGAACGATTTCCAACCCCTTCCGATGATTGGTACGAATGAGGCACAATCATGCCCAGCCATACCGGGTAATTTTCTTTCGGTGTCCGTTGAAGATGATTTCTCCGACAGATTAAAAGAACGGAATCTTCAAATGCAGTGACAAAATCACTCGCCGATTCTGTATTGCTGAATAAAATATCGGTAGAAAGATTTTTACCGTGGATATGATCGATCTGCACGACGAGTGCATCCACAGAATCAATCAACGTGACGGTTTCCTGAATACCGTTCGGATAACGACGAACAAGTTGATGAGGGAAGACATCGGCAACAGCTTTTGATTTTTCGAGTGACTGCCCGTCAACCGCAATATTGTAATCGTCCATCATTTTTGTCGACATCATGCGCCAGCCTTGCCACGCGCTCCGGTGGACGCCATTCGTTTCGGTATAGAAGACTCCCGCGACTTTATTTGTATAGGCAATTTCACGGGAACTATCCTGCGGAACGGTAATCAGCAAATCCTTCATCGTTATTGGAATGTGCTTTTTCTGTCCCTGTCCAAAACACGTCGCCGAAACAATGAACAGCAAGAGAATAGATCTCGTGAGGTAATATTGTTGTACCGGCAAGGCGTTAATAATAGCATCTCCCGCCGAAAAAGATAAATCTTATACTGATATTCTCCATCTCTTCATTCTCGTTTAACGAGTAATCGTTTTGCTGAGTATACGAAAAAAAAGGAACATGTGCATATTTCTCAAAACATGAAATTCAAGGTGGATTCATAAACAGAATTTCGTCTTTTCAAAAATCCCTACCGATCCATTAAACTTTCTGTATTTACTTTTGTCATATATTTGAATCAATTTTGATGAAACGGAGACAAGGTATGAAAAAATTCATGATAGTGGCAATTCTTTTACTTGCATCGGTCGCGTACGGTCAGCCTGACCCGATGCAGGCACCTGATAATCACAAGGAAAAGAGCTCCCATAAAGGAGAATTCGGACCGGTCGGCAGGTTAAATCTGTCCGATGACCAACAGAAACAATTTGAAGGACTCACCTCTGCACTGATGAAAAAGCAGATTGTGTTACGATCAAGTGTTATGTCAAAACGGGTCGATTTACACGACCTCGTCCGGGAAGATACACCGAGCAAAGAAAAAATCGAAGCGTTGCAAAACGAAATCGGCAAACTGCAATCCGAAATTAAAATCAACCGGACGGAATTTTGGTTTGACGTGAACCGGATTCTCAAACCGGAACAGCAAAAAGAATGGAAGAGAATGCTTTTGATGCGGGCTGAACACCGCGGGATGCAAGGCATGCAACATAGACAGTTCGGCAAGAATCGTCGATTCGATAACCGCGGCCCATCAAATCAATGGGGTCAAGATCAGCAAATGGATCCGCATGACGATGATGAAGATTAAGGTGATAACATAATTTCCGAGATTCGATAAACCAGGCAGTGAGGGGGATTCCGATAGACAATCTTTTGAGGCATAATCTTCAAAGCATTGGGGAATCCCCCGTCACACGATTGACCTTCCGGACAAAACCATTCCAATCGTAATTCGCAGCCGTTAGCACACCGGAGACCGTTTATTTTTTCTTAAAATATTCCTTCAAAGGATTCCAGTAAAAATCTTTCCAACCGCGTTTATAATTATTTACCAATGATGGGGGAATATTTTTTTGAATCATCGTTATATCGGTACCGCCGTTTTTGGGTATAAAATGGAGTTCAATGAGCGACGGCGTACAACCTTCCGGCCATTCGGTCGTCTTCCATTCCTGAATTATTCTTCGTCCGTTTTCCAGCTTGATGTTCGTACCCGAAATATAACCGTCCCATGCCGTGAAGATTCCGCCTACCCGGCGTTCACACGTCGCTTTTGCACCGGTAAACTCAGTATGGATTTTTTCATTCAGGAAGGCATCATAAATTTCGGAAGGCATTGCGCGAACAAATGCCGTCTGTCGTATCATCGTCGTTTTCCGGAGAGGTTTCTTTTTGGATGGGGATGACTGAGCCGTGGTTTTCATAGCAATACTCCTTTCGAAAAGATCGTAGAACTGTTTTTAGGGAAGTTCCTCGACAAGTGTATTCAGCATGTCAAAAATCTTTCCCGGAAACACAACTCCCCCTTTCCGAGCTACCCGATCATCCCAGATAATGTTCCCGTTCTCACTATCAAAAACATATAACGTTGTCGAAATCTCTGAAGTGTATTGAATCGCAATTTTCGTATCCGACATACTTTCATTCTGCGCGCCGCTCCCGTTCTGCGTGGCAACCGGAACGTTAAAACCGCGGACAAACAACATAAAAATCAAACCACCGCCCAGTTGTTTACCCACCGATACAGCTTCCGGAATTTGAATTTCCGGTTCATTTTCTTTATGACTGCTATTCAACAAACGAAGCACCAATACCTGCAACTCATGCCGACTGCTCGAATCGGGAAATATCAGACTGTTGACATAAAATGGAGGTGAGGCAACATGCAGCGTCTGATCATCATTATTTTCTTCGTTTTCATCCCGAACGATTTTATAAACATCGCTCGCATTCATTCCCATGCCCATCGAAGAGATCATCGTCCGATTGATATGATATCCCTTTTCGTTTAATTTCCCGGCGAGAACATTCAGACACATTTGAGCCGTCTTCCCATTCGCACCGATATCCATTTGTGTGCCTTGTCCGCGGAGATTGTCAATAACAGCCACATCGGTCATGATCATTCCCGACGAGCTCTGACTTTTCTCCATCAAAAAACCGGGATAACGCGACAACGGTGAACTTGAGCAACCGTACAAAAGAAATCCGGTCAACAAAAGAATGAAGATGTTTTTTTCTACAGAATTTTTCAGTACAACCATCACAGTAAGCCCGGAAGTGAAGAAATGTTATCAATAATATACAGAGCCCCAATCAGAATATCAATTGACGAATCCCAAACCGGTTTCATCTTTCTCAAAACGGTCGTATTTGGTAGAATGAAAAATATTTCGTACGTTTTTCACACAAAACAGTGAAGAATCCCATTTTTCCGTTGCAAAGAAAGCTATCTTTGCCAAGATTGAAGCCATCGAAATGAACATTTGTATTCTGACCAAAATCATGCCTTCCCACGCCAAAGGAGGCGTTCAGGATCATGTTCAAATGCTCGCAAGCGGGCTTGCCCGTGGCGGACACACGGTTTCTATCGTCACCACCGCGCGTTCTGATAATAACGATCAACCAACAGCGAACCAATCCGATCGTTTGACGATTCATTATGTACCGCACACTCATCCGGGAAAACTTGATCATGCCTGGTGGCGCGAGAGTTCGCGGATGGTTCAAGCGCTCCATGCTCAAACCAAATTCGACATTCTTCACAGCGAGGGTATTGCGGGATATGCAGTCATCCGGAACGATATACATCGATCGCTCGAGATTCCCGCCGTCATTTCTTTTCACGGAACACATTACGATGAACTGGTGACCCGCTGGCGAAGAGGATTTTCATGGAATCCGTGGATTTCATTGAAGAATATTGCCGCCATTATTATCGTCGCATGGAAAATTCTCATGTGGGATTTTCGTACGATCTTCCACGCCGATGGAATCGTTGCAACAAGCAACGAGCAATCGGATCTTCTCAAATCATTTTATCATATTCCGTCCGATCGCATTTTCAGCGTATGGAACGGTATGGACCTTTCAGCATTCTCTCCCGCCGAACCCTCAACCGATCTTCTGAGAAAATTGGATGTCCGGAAAGACACACCAACGATCCTTTGCATGGCAAGACTGATTCGCGACAAAGGCATTCAGCATATGATTGCCGCCATGCCGGCGATTCTTCGCGCCGTCCCGGATTGCAAACTCATTATTGTCGGTGACGGTAACTACCGTTCTTCACTCGAACGACTCAGCACATTAAAAGGACTGACATCCCGCATCGTTTTTACCGGCATGGCAGATTTCGGGCAACTGCCTGACTATTTTCGACTGTGTTCCGTCTTTGTCAACCCGACCGTTCAGCAAAATGGATATGATCTCACCATGGTCGAAGCGATGGCGTGCGAAAAGGTCGTTATCTCCAGCGATATCGGAAGCACGCCGACACTCATCGAAGATTCCGTCGATGGAATTTTATTTCCGACCGCAAATGTTCAAATCCTTGCAGACCGTGTCATTCAATTATTGCAGAACCCCGATCGCCGGAAAGAAATCGGAAAACGCGCCCGGCAAAAGGTCATGAGCAACTTTACTGTGGATCAGATGGTTACTAAAACAATGGCAATGTACCGGACATTGATGGAAAATTCATGATGCCGATAAATTTCTCTTCATGAATAAATCTCAAAAAGTCGTTTCGGCAGTCTTTTGGAATTTCTCGGGGAAAACCGGTTTTTATATTCTCAAATTCTTTGAGTCCCTGCTGCTGGTTCGTTTGCTCGGAAGCGAACAGTACGGTATCTACGGATCGCTTCTGAATATTCAATCGATTATCGTATTGACGATCTCGTTTGGATTGGAAAATGTTATCGGCAGGTTCTTACCACAATTCCTTGCTGAAGAAAACTACAACTCGGTTCATTCACTCCTTCGAAAGATCCTCCGTATCCGGGGATTATCGGTCGTGATGATAGGATGTGTTTTCTTCTTTTTTTCCGACTTCATATCGGTCAAACTTTTTCATGCCTCACTCGGCGGGTATTATTTACGGCTTGCTTTTATTCTCGTTGCACTGGTTTCATTTCATACGATTTTCCGGTCATTCCTCGATCTCCTGTTCCAACTCAAATTTATCAACATTCTCGATCTCTGCACGCAGGCATCGTACCTCGTCATTGCCTACATTCTTGTACAATGCGGTTACGGTTTAACCGCCGTTCTGATCACACTTATCTGCGTCAATGCCTCCGCCCTTTTGGTTCTTTCATACAAGTATCGCAAAGAAAAACTTCAGTTTCCGCACACGACGGGTAAGACCGTCGTTGAAAAAACAAAAGTGTACGCATACGGCGGGGCGCTCTACATATTAAACCTGCTCAATTACGTTTTGGGAAAAGGGCTGGATGTCTTGCTGATCGGGATTTTAATAGGCGATATGCGTCAGGTCGCATATTATTTGTTGGCATTCAACGTTGCGTTTTATGCGGTCAGTATTATGGACATGGCGGTATCGGCAAACTTCGTCGTCTCACTCATCGTCGACGCACACACGCGCAACAATATTGAAACTCTGCGAAAGATATATTGCGGCTTATTCGAATTTATTTACCTGTTTATCATTCCGATCGTCATCGGCGGACTCATTTTGCGGACGGAGATCATTCAATTATTATACAGAGCAGAAAACCTGCCTGCCGCTTCATTCCTTGCCCTGTTTCTTATTGCCATGTCGGTCGGAAAATTGAGCAGTATCGCCTCAACATTTCTTGTTTTGCTGAACAAAGAAAAAATTATCGCTGTATCCCGAACCCTGTTCGGCATTGCAAATCTTGTTTTTGATATTATTCTTATCAACATGATGGGGGCGTTCGGCGCCGTGATCGCGACAGGCACGATCATGATATTGATGTCGGTCTATGAAAGTATTCTTCTTCATCGGTTAATCGCTCCGAGATACAGTCTGACGTTTCTCTGGAAAACGTTTGCAGTTTCCGTAACGATGGGCGGATGTGTTTTCTGTCTCGATATGATATGGGTGGGACATCTGGCATTCAAAATACCGGCAGTAATTCTGGCAGGAACGATTATTTACTCCGGCGGAATTTTCCTCCTGAAACCGATTTCTCCGGAAAACATTTCCTTGATTCAGGAAAGCAATCTCCCTTTTCGAAATATACTATACCGATTCCTTTCTTCACATCGGGAAATTCAAAAAGGATTATAAACCTATCGCAGAGCGGTAACAGGAATGAAGTCCATCGAGCACGCGGGACATCGAACATTCTTCCTTGAGGAATGATCGAAGAGAAGCGTTGGTGGTATTATTCAGTACCGTGATAATACCGTGATGAATCAATTCCCACGATGTCGGATCAGCGAATTCGACTCCACCGCCAAAGTATTCTTGCAAACCGGAGCTTTTAGTCACGACAACTTTTTTTCCCAACACTGCAGCATTTACCGTCAAAGGTGCCCAGAAACCGGACGCCGAAGGATCGATAAAAACATCACACGCCGCAAGAGCAGAAAACAAGAATTTATTTTTTCCCTCCTCATCATCAATAACCCGTATGTGCGGATTTTCCCGTGCAATCTGCCTGCATGTTTCGGCATATCTTGTCCCGGAATATTTTCCAAGGACAATCGACGGAAGATTGATTTTTCCCAGCGATCGAAAAAGTTGAAGGGCATTCGTTGCAGGGTGAAAATCGTCGGCAATGGAAAAAATATAACGCTCAATCCCCAATTGCCGTTTCAACGACGATGCATCCGTTTGAAGGAACCGTTCATCGATCACCGGATAGACGACAGTAATATTTTCTTTCGGTATACCAAATCCATGTTCAATATATGAAGCTTGTTGTTGCGAAGGCACCATGACCTTGGCGGCAAGAGAATAAATCGTTGATGCAACAGAAATACTTTTCAAATGATCGGGCAGAATATTTCCCAAAAAACTTCCGCCGGATTTTAAAAAACGGACCAACGGCATACCGGGAACTCCGCCGGTATTAGCATAAACCACAAAGGGTATTTTTCTTCGGGAAAGTTCCAACGCAAGGTCAGCAGTCGATCGATCGGCACCGACCAATTGCACGCAATCAACCGGAGAGACGCTCAATTCTTCTAATGACTTCAACGGTACTGTTATGATTCCGCGTTGCTGTGCTTCATGCGAAGTGAGGTAATCGGCAAGAAACGGAATTCTTCCGCGAATTGTTGTGCCAGGTATAAATAATCCGATTTTCATAAATAGGTTACAAAGAATTGAGGATGTGAAGAAGATCGGTTTCGCGCTTTTGTTTTGGAAACAGTGAAACGATTCTTAGCCGCGCCCGTTTACCGACCGATTCATCCGCTTGCAATGCACGGTGTAATCCTTCGATGAGAGAATCGGCTTGGGCTGGCGGAATAAGAAAACCGTCTGTACCAACTGCAGTCGGCGTTCCGCCGACAGCGGTCGCAACGGGAATACATTCGCACAACATCGCTTCACATAAAGCATTCGACAATCCTTCCCGCCGCGACGGCTGGCAATAGATTTTTGCCTGCCGGTATAACGGCATTAATTCCGAACGCTCGACAGGAGGATAAAATTTCATATTCAGGGGTGGATAGAGATTCAAATCGGCGCGGGGATCGATGCCGACAACAATAAAATCCGTATCCGGCATTTTCCAAGCTGTATCGATGAGCAGATCGATGCCTTTTACTAAAGCAGTAGTTCGATCCCGAACGATCGCAACAGTCAAAACCGTATCGTCTTTCAATCCGAGCGGTTTCCAGAATTCCGGATCAAATCCGGTCGGGACATAGACGATATTTCCGCCGTCATATCCGGCAAAACGTTTTAAATTTTCCTCAAGGGAAGGATCCACGACAAGAATTTTATCTGCATGCCGGATCGCATAACCGACAAGTTTCGCCCGCCAGGAACTTAACCAGATACCGTACTGCAATTTCTCATCCTTTGCGGCATCGACGCCGCCGACCATAACGACAGATTTCACACCGATCATCCTGCCGAAAAATATTCCGACAAAAGCATAAACGGAACCAAACCAACATACCACAATATCAGAACGAAAAACGTTTATCATAATTTTCCATGCTGCCATAAATCCGTGGCCAATGAGGATACGAAGATGGAAATGTTTTTCCAGATAATCGATGTCGTCTTGAATAAACGACGTACGAAAGGCAGAAATGAATAATATGTCTCGTCGCTCCTGCATCATTTATTTTTCCCGGCAGGTACGAATCCGCTGTTCAAGCAATTTCAGCGTTTGCTGCGCGGCGATATTCCAATCGAATGTTTTGGCCCAATCAATTGCATTCATTCCCAACCGCTCCCGCAGAGGTTTATCGGTTAGAAGCTCGATCATTTTTCTTGCAAGCTCATCGACATTACCGTATTCATAGAGAATGCCGGTTGATCCATCTTTGATTGCATCACGCAAACCGGGCACGTTGCTTGCCAGAACCGGTGTCCCGCACGCATTCGATTCGATCACCGTCAATCCCCATCCTTCTTTCGATGAAGGATTGACCATAAACCAAGCTTCCTGCAGTAAACGAACTTTCGTCTGCTCATCGACAAATCCCGTAAATTGAACGCGGTCTTTCATGCCAAGTTGAGCCGCAAGATTTTCGAGCGATGATCGGTATTCTCCTTCACCGATGATCAACAACCGTGCATCCGGCTCTTTCTGAAGAACCACAGCAAAAGCATGAAGCAGTTGATCGACCGATTTGTATTTTTTCAATCTGCCGAAATATGCAACAAGCGGCGTCGTACTTCTTCGGCTTGCATCCGGCTTGTGAAGGTCATGGTCGACACAATTATACACAATCTCAAGGTCGCGTTCAGGAAAACGATGTTTCAATAATTCCGCTTTTGTACTTTCCGAAACGACCATAACCGGAATCCGGAAGATCCGTGCAACGGCAATGCCGAGTTTTTCTATGAAATAAAAAGGAAGTGCAACCGGCAGTGAAGCTTCACGGAAAATACTGCGATCAAAAAGATGATGAACGATGAAATAGAGAGGTTTCCGCACGAAAACAGGCGTAAAGAACGGCACTTTATTAAAATCATCGACGACGATATCGAATTGTTCTTTACGAAATCGTGTCAGGTACCGAACGGGAACAAAAAAATTATACACAAATCTGCCACCTTCGCGAACGACGTTGATCCCGTCTATGGTTTCGCGTGAAGGAGCGCCTTCGAACGTCGAGCAATAGAGTGTAACAGGATGTCCCATTTTCACAATGCGCGAAAAAATCTGATGCATGTGAACTTCCGCACCGCCACCCAGAGGATTTTTGATGTCCTGCCAATTAAAAATCAATATGTTCATGGGAACAACAACGTCATAAAGGAAATATGGAAACGAATATTAATTCTTTCCTGTCGTATCGGTTGCGGCAGGAGATTTTAATTTGTTTTGATAATAACGAAGTTGGGTTTTGATATCCGCAACAGCCGGATATCGCGCAGAAACCCGGCTCAAAAGAGCCACGGCAGAAGCGTAATCCTTCCGCGCATTATAAATATCCACTAATGTACGATAAGGCATGAACGGATCTTGAGGATCGACTTCATTATTATTGATCGCCTGTATCGCACTTGATTCAACCGTTCGAGCGTAAAGGTTAAAATGCTCCGTATCGCCGATCTGCGAAAACAGCGGCAGGAAATAAGCGCTGATTCTCCAGTCCTGCATCGGAATTGCTTCGATCGGCAACGTTTTCTCCATGACCGAAAGTATTTGTCTCGCCAGCCGGTCATCTTTCCTGACACTCACCGCATATTGCGCCAGCTTCATATAATTAAACCGATAATTTTGAACAATGCGCAGAGCATCATCATCATAATAAATATTTGTCTTATCGAGATTGCGATAACGGAATCCTGATTGAGGAGTTTTCGACGGCACGACATTTTCGGCCAGAACATTTGCCGACATAATATCGAAATCCATTCCCCCGCCTCCACCGTTTACTTTCATGGGTTTCAAGCGGAACGCCAGGCCGTCCATCCACAAATAATTTTCTAAACCGATTCTTGATTCGGGTGCGCATGTTATCGCAAAATAGACCGGTCGCTCCCATTTATTCGAAATAATAATGCTGTACACCAGGATATCCTGGACGCGAAGAATGCGAATATCTTTCCCATACGGAATGCCGTCCATCGAAACCGAAATTTTACCCTGATGGAGAACGGCAGTGTCGGTTACGCCGAATTTTTCGGCAACATCGTTCGGGACAAGAATATCCCGCACTTGCGGCGTCCATCGCTGGGACGAAAGCTGATCGATCTGAGCATCCGTGAACGGAATAATAATTTTATGTGTCCCGTACGGTGCGTTAATTTTCAATTGATGAATATACCATTGCATATTGAGAAGACTGAGATTCACAATGCGCACATCCCTTCGGATACCTTCGACATCCTGCAAATACCAGAGTGGAAACGTATCATTATCGCCGTTCGTGAAGAGAATCGCATTGTTGCCGCAACTCTGCAAAAGGTTATACGAATAATCCCACGCAATATAATTTTGACTGCGATCATGATCGAACCAATTCACACGCGCCAGGTTGAACGGCACGGCTCCCAAGGAAAGGACAAGAATTCCGGATGCAGCAGTTCGAAACGATTGTTCGCTCAATTTCGATTTCATGAAATCAATCAACCCGACGACGCCAATGCCGATCCACACCGCTATGCAATAAAACGCGCCGACATAAAAATAATCGCGCTCGCGCGGCTGTGGGTCCTGCTGATTCTGATACAAATCGAGGACAATGCCCATGATGGTCGTCATTGTAAAAAGAACCAGCGCCATCTTCCAATCTTTTTTGATATGATACCAAAATCCAAAAAAACCGAGCAGGAACGGAATACCCCACGTCTCTTTCCAGCTGATATCGGCGTCCTGTTTATCGTTTTCCGCACCGATAAAATTCTGAAGCACGTAACGAATATACATGTGATCGACCTGATATCGCCAGAAGAAATCCCAATCGCCCGAATAATTGACGCGCGTCGGCTCATGATACGGTTCGCGGGACCATCGCCGCGGAAATAATTTATCGACGTAGCTTTTCGTTTCGTTGTCCCAGCTTTCACCTTTGAACATTGGCGTCTCGCCGTACTGCTCGCGGGAAATATAATCCGTCAGGCGGGAAAGATTATTCGGCGTATTTTCATTCATCGGGAGATTGTCGACATTGGCACGCATGATTACTTGCGTGTAGGAAGTGTACCCTACAACAATCAGCAAAAACGACAGGCACCCGATGTGCAGCATTTTCTGTTGCGTCTGATATCCCTTAATCAAGCCAAAGATTGCAACCAGGATAAACAGCAACGGGACAAACGGAAATAATTCACTATGCTGTCCGGCAAACTCACCGTCAAGAAACGAGGGCAATAGTTGAACGATACCCGGATAAACGACAAAAAAGATTATCAGTGCAATGATGGAAAATTTAATAAACGATTGCCACGAAAACTCATACCGTCGAAAATAAAAAATCATGAGCACCGGAATGATGACAAGCAGGGCAAGAATATGAACACCGGTCGATAAGCCGAGAAGATATGCGATCAGAATGATATACCGTTCATTGTCCGGCTCATCGGCTCGTTCAGACCATTGGAGTGCGAGCCACAGGATCAACGAAACGAACAACATGCCGATGCCGTAGACTTCCGCTTCGATGGAGTTGTCCCAATATGTTGAGCTGAATGCAAGCGCCCACGCGGCAACAGCAGAAGAGCCGTAGGTAATAATCCGGTCCGACGTCGATGTTACCGGACCGCGAAAACGAACAATCAGTTTTACCGCGACGAGATACAGGAAGAATATACCGAACGCGCTTCCGATTGCCGATACGGCGTGCATTCTCGCAGCAATATCATCACGGAACGGAATAAGCGAAGCAACGCGTGCAAGAAATAAAAATAGAGGCGAGCCGGGCGGATGGGGAACCTGCATAAGTCTGGCGGCAGCACAAAACTCTCCGACATCCCAAAAGACCACGGTCGTCGAGAGCGTTTTTAAATACACCGCAACCGTCACAAAAAAAACAACGAATGCTACGACTCGATTAACTGTTTTTTCCGACATTCAAAACCCGGACTATCACAATAGAAGTTCTTGATTTTACTTACGAATGCGGTTGAAATATAGAAGAATTATCATCCATTCGCAAAAAGGCGGACTTCGCTGGAAGGTTTCACAAGCAGCCGCTCACTGATTTCGTCACACAGGAGAAAACCTTTATCGGTCAACCGCAGAATATTTTTTTCTAACGAAACAAGTTGTTCTGCCTGAAGCTGGTCGATCAATGGTTTTTGGATGGAAAGTAAATCGATACCATGATCAGCGTGAAGTCGATGAAGATCGATACCATCGCTCCGAAGTCCCAACATAATTGCCTCATCGTATAATTCCGAAGAGGTCAGCAATTCACTTCCGGAAACCGGGCTCCGGTTCTGTTCGAGTTTATCGCAATAGGTCCGAATGTTGGAAACATTCCACCATCGTTTGCCGCGGACAAATGAATGTGCCGAAGGTCCGAATCCCACATAATGTGAATGATCCCAATACGTGCAATTATGACGGGAACGGAAACCCGGTTTCGCGTAATTTGAAACTTCGTAATGCTCGAAACCGGCGTCGTGCAAATATTTCATCGTCATTTCATACATTGCCGCTTCGGTCTCGACCGGCTGGGGCGAAACAATTTTTGCGTCCACCATCCGAAAGAGCGGAGTGCCGCGTTCTACGATCAGACTGTAGGCGGAAATGTGTTGCGGCTCAAGTTCCAGAGCAGAACGAAGATTCTGTTCCCATCGTGAGATTGTCTGATTCGGGAGAGCAAAAATAAGATCGATATTGATATTGTCGAATCCCGCTTCCCGCGCAAAACGAACTGCCTGTCGTGCCTGATCGGCGGAATGGATTCGTGTGAGAAATTTCAGATCGTCATCGAAAAAAGATTGAACACCGAAACTGATTCTGTTCACGCCGGTTTTTCGGAACTCTTCCAGTTTCTTTCGATCTACCGTACCGGGATTTGTTTCGAGTGTGATTTCCGCGTCAGGTTCGACGGTGAATGTTTCGGCAAGATGTTGAAGGATTGCGGCGATTTCTTTCGGAGAAAGCAACGAGGGCGTTCCGCCGCCGAAAAAAATCGTCTTAAAATGTTCGTCCTGAAACGACGATGCGTACAGATCGATCTCCGACCGGAGCGCACGAAGAAAATCGTTCTTTGCATCGAGCGATTCGATCGAATAAAAATCGCAGTAGATGCATTTGTGCTCGCAAAAGGGAATATGGATATAGAGGCCGGGCATTTTTTTATCCTACTGAACGAAAGTCCCGATGCGGTTCCACCGGATACCGAACGTCGGATCGGCCGACCAGTAAATCATCATCGCCTCGCCGATCAGATTATCTTCCGGCAGAAATCCCCAGTACCGGCTGTCATAACTGTGATCCCGGTTATCGCCGAGTACGAAAAGATAATTTTTTTGAATGGTATATGATGATGAAGATATACCGTCGATGGTAACATCACCGGATGGAGAACATGCGACCTCATGACCTTCCCGTCCGAGTACCTGAGCCCAGTGCAGATAATTTGCAGGCGTCAAGTGAACAACATCGCCTTTCTGCGGAACGGCAATCGGACCGAAATTATCTTTCTGATAGACAGACGCTGTCGCTTTTTCCGGTAACTGCATCAGAACTCCATTGACAAAAACTTTTCCGTTGCTCATCATGATCTCATCGCCACCGAGAGCGATACAACGCTTGACGAAATATCTCGGTTGGGGTGCAGATTCACCCTCCCCCACATCGGGCAACCGGAAGACCACCACGTCGCCACGCCGCACATCCCGGATCTTCGGAACGTGAAATGCAAAGGTTCCGTCTTTGATGAACGGCAGGTCCGAAACACGGGCACCATACACGAGCTTGTTGACAAACACATAATCGCCCGTCAACAATGTGGATTGCATCGACGGTGAAGGAATATGAATCGCATCCAGCACGAATACTTTCAACAATACGGCAACGAGCACCGTTGCAACAACAATCTGGACGGAGGAACGAAGCACGGAAACAACTCGAACAGATTTTCGTTGTACCGGAACGCTATGCCCGTATGGTTCGGTCATCAATGAACGAGCGTGCCGAACCGGTTCATCCTGATGGATGAAAGCTTACTGGCGAGACTGAAAATCGGCAAATCGGGGTCCCACGACCAGTAGACGATCAATGGAGTTCCGACAACCGATTCTTCCGGAATGAATCCCCAGAACCTGCTGTCGAGACTGTTATCCCTGTTATCACCCATTCCGAAAACATAATTTCGTCCAACGGTGTAACTCGACTGAACTTTTCCGTCGATATAAAAATTCTGATCGTGCAATTCAAATGAATGACCCTCACGGCGGATAAACGTATCCCACCGCTGATAATTATCAATCGTCAAATTGACGACATCCCCTTTTTTGGGAATCACAATTGGTCCGTAATTATCTTCATTAAATGTCGCTCCTTTGGGAAAAATCCGTGAATCACCGTATCCCGCAGGATGGACAAATGTACTATTGAACTTCACATTGCGCGGGACCGGTGCAGGTTTACCGTTCACATAAACAATTCGGTTGATAACCTGTATGGTATCGCCGGCGACAGCAACGCACCGTTTAAGATAGTAGGCAAATTCCGACGCTTCAACTTCATCGCGATATCCGGGAAAAATAAATACGATAACATCGCCGCGGTCGACATGCCAGAATGCCGGTAATTTGAAAGCCGGAACTTTTACATTCGTAAACGGAACGGTCCGGGGCGTTGTGCCGCCGAAAACGAATTTATTGACGAGGAGAAAATCTCCCGTCATGATCTCATTTTCCATCGAACCGGTGGGAACTTCAAACGATGCAAGGACAAAACTGTTCAGTACGAGAAATGCACCGAAGATGATTCCCAATTCCTTCATCATCGCCGTGAATTGTTTCATTGATGCTCCATAAATTAATCAAGATGATAAATTAATCTTCCATTGCGAGTACGGCAAGAAACGCTTCCTGCGGAATTTCCACGCGTCCCACCTGTTTCATACGACGCTTGCCCTCTTTTTGTTTCTCGAGCAATTTTCGTTTCCGGGAAATATCGCCGCCGTAACATTTTGCCAGAACGTTTTTCCGCATCGCGGAAATCGAATCCCTCGCGATTACCTTACTGCCGATCGCCGCCTGGACGACTACTTCGAACATCTGCCGGGGAATAAGCTTGCGTAACTTTGCGCAGAGTTTCTTTCCCCATTCGTACGATTTTTCTCGATGAACGATCGTTGAAAGTGCGTCGACCGGTTCACCATTCAATAAAATATCCAGTTTGACCAGATCCGATTCGCGGTTTTCCAGAAATTCATAATCGAGCGAAGCATACCCGCGGGAAATCGATTTTAACTTATCGTAAAAATCGAATATGATTTCCGAAAGCGGTAATTCATATCGCAGATCCGCCCGTGTCGGGTCGAGGTACGTCGTATTTTTGTACACGCCGCGTCGGTCGGTGCACAATTTCATGATGTTACCGATATATTCCGTCGGCACAATGATCTGCGCCCGGATAAACGGCTCTTCGACGTGATCGATTTCTCCGGCCGGCGGCATGAATGCGGGATTATCGACAAGCATGACTTCCCCGTTCGTTTTGACAACGCGGTACTCAACGTTCGGCACCGTCGTAATGAGTTCCTGTTTGTATTCGCGCTCAAGCCGCTCCTGAATAATTTCCATGTGCAGGAGTCCGAGAAATCCCGCACGAAAACCGAAGCCCAGCGCCACGGATGATTCCGGTTCGAAAATCAACGACGCATCGTTCATGCGAAGCTTCTCGAGCGAATCGCGAAGTTCGGCAAAATTATCCGCGTTCACCGGGTACAATCCGGCAAAGACCATCGGCTTCGCTTCTTTGTATCCCGGCAAAGGACCATCCGAAGGACGATCGGCATTCGTAATCGTATCGCCGACTTTCGTATCATGAACATCTCTCGCTCCGGGAATCAAGTAACCGACGTCTCCCGCCGAAAGTTCCTTGGTCCGTAACCGCTGCATTTCCAAAACGCCGACTTCCTCGGCATCGAATACTTTATCGTTCGCGAAAAATCTTACTTTATCTTTTTCCTTCAATGTTCCGTCGATCACGCGGATGTACACGACCGATCCGCGGTACCCGTCAAAAATCGAATCGAAAATAAGCGCTCTCAGCGGTGCACTGGGATCGCCTTTCGGCGGCTGGATGCGATGTACGACCGCCTCGAGAATTTCATCGATGCCCGTTTTCATTTTCGCGCTTGTCAGAATAATTTCTTCTTCCTTGCATCCGATCAAATCCATGATCTGATGCTTCACGTTATCCACCATCGCGCTCGGCAAATCGATTTTATTGATGACAGGAATAATTTCCAATCCCGCGTCGATGGCAAGATAGAGATTGCTGATCGTTTGCGCTTCCACACCTTGCGATGCATCGACGACAAGGATCGCACCTTCGCACGCGGCAAGCGAGCGTGAAACCTCGTACGAAAAATCGACATGCCCGGGCGTGTCAATAAGATTGAGCGTATACTCGTTGCCGTTCTGCGCTTTGTAATGCATCTGTATCGCATGAAGCTTGATAGTAATGCCGCGCTCCTGCTCAAGTTCCATATCGTCAAGAACCTGATTGGTTTTCATTTCACGCGCGGTTATCGTGCCGGTGCGTTCCAGCAACCGGTCGGCAATGGTAGACTTCCCGTGATCGATGTGTGCAATTATGCAGAAATTCCGGAGATGATCCATGTACAATAGTTAGACAGAGATAACAATAATCCCGCTTAAATGAAGCGGGATTTGATTAAAAATATACCTAAAAATGGGCTGAATTGCAATAGTGTCCCTGCCGGTTATTTGACAATCGAAACTTATTCCAATATATTGACGTCAATAAAAAGGAGGCAAATAAAGACTTCAGTGTGAACGCTTGTTCATCATCAACCGTAAATACTACGAAGGAGATTGTAGCATGTTTAAGAGAAATCTTTTTATCGCCGTTGTCGGGATTCTTCTGACATCCACACTTTTCTGCCAGGAAAATCCTCTCTGGCTCCGTTATCCGGCCATCTCACCGGACGGTCAGACAATCCTGTTTGAATTTAAGGGCGACATATACTCTATTCCGTCCACCGGAGGAACGGCAACACCGCTCACGATCAGCGAATCGTACGAGTTTGCCCCCGTTTGGAGTCACGACGGGAAGAGCATTGCCTTTGCTTCCGATCGATATGGAAACTTCGACATCTTCGTGATGCCATCATCCGGCGGCGAAGCAAAACGGCTTACGTTTCATTCCACGCGCGAGATTCCGAGCAGTTTCACTGCCGACGATAAAGCAATTCTATTTTCTGCGTATCGTCAAGAGCTTGCTACCAACACGCAATTTCCGGTTTCGGTCATGAGCCAACTGTACAGCGTTCCGGTTTCCGGCGGACGTGTTTCCATGGTATTGCCGGTGCCGGCTCTCGATGCGAAGCTCAATTCCACCGGCGACAAATTGATCTATCATGATATCAAAGGATATGAAAGCGACTGGCGCAAACATCATACATCATCCATAACGCGGGACGTTTGGGTGTACGACTTCAAGACAAAAAAATACAAACAGCTTACCCAATTCAACGGCGAGGACCGCAATCCGGTGTTCGATAATGATGACAATACTTTTTATTACCTGAGCGAGCAAAGCGGTTCGTTCAATGTCTACAAGAGTTCATTATCCGATCCTTCGACCTCGACGGCAATAACGCACTTCACAAAAAATCCGGTTCGATTTCTGACACGATCAAACAACAACACTCTGTGTTTCAGTTACGACGGTGAAATCTATACGCTTCAGCCCGGCGGCGAGCCGAAGAAAATTTCAGTTCGCATCGGTGCAGATGGACGCCAAGTGCTCGACAAAATCGTCCCGGTCAATGATGGATTTACGGAAGCTACGCTTTCGCCGAACGGAAAAGAATTCGCGTATGTGTTTCGCGGAGAAATATTCGTCACGAGCATGGAAGGTGGAATCACGAAACGCATCACCAATACCCCTTGGCAGGAACGGAGTATCGATTTCAGTCCGGACGGGCGATCGCTGGTCTATGCTGCAGAAAAAGATAATAACTGGAACATCTACAAAATTTCCATCACGCGAAAAGAAGAACCATATTTTTATGCCTCCACAGTATTGAAAGAAGAGCCTGTCGTTGCAACTCCTGCGGAAGAATACCAGCCGGCATTTTCACCGGATGGAAAAGAAGTTGCTTACCTTGAAAACCGCGTAACTTTGAAAGTGATCAATCTTGCGAGCAAAGAGACGCGGACGATCATGACTGCCGACAAAAATTATTCCTATGCCGACGGCGATCAATATTACCAGTGGTCTCCCGACGGAAAATGGTTCCTCGTTCAATTCGGCTATCCGGAACGAATATTCGCTTCTCAGGTCGGGTTGGTCTCGTCGGATGGCAAAGGCGAGATCCACAATCTCACCATGAGCGGGTATGATAACTCTACGCCCAAATGGGCATTGGACGGCAAAATGATGATCTGGGGTTGCGACCGCGACGGAACGCGCCAGCAAGGAGGCGATCTTTCGAGCAGTGATGTGTACGGCATGTTCTTCACAAAAGCGGCATTTGATCGCTTCAAACTTTCAAAAGAAGAACTCGCTTTGGTCAAAGAGCAGGAAGACAAAGACAAGAAAGATGCGGATGACAAGAAAAAAGATGAAAAGAAAAAGAAGGAATCTTCCGCTTCAAAATCGGACGACGATTCCGCAAAAGTCGTCATCGACTGGGCAAATCTCACAGACCGCAAAGCCAAATTGACGATTCACACTTCACCGGCGAGCGACTGGCTTTTGTCGAAAGACGGCGAAAAACTTTTTTATCTGACCAGCTTCGATAAAGGAAACGATCTCTGGGTTACGGAATTACGCACAAAAGATACCAAGCTTTTTGTCAAACTCGGTGCACAGCACGCGGGAATGGATCTTTCAAAAGACGGCAAATTCATTTTCCTTGTGAGCGACGGCAAGCCGATGAAAATCGATGCCGAGAGCGGTAAAGATGAGCCGATCAAAACCGGCGGTGAAATGGTGCTGAAGCAAGCCAACGAAAGAAATTATATCTTCGACCACGCCTGGCGCCAGTTCAAGGAAAAATTTTACGTTGCCGACTTGCAGGGAGTCGATTGGGATTATTATTATTCCGATTACAAAAAATTCCTTCCGTACATCAACAACAATTACGATTTTGCCGAAATGCTGAGCGAGATGCTCGGCGAAGTGAATGCCTCGCACACCGGCTGTTATTACCGGAACAGTCCGCCCAACGCCGACCAGACCGCCGACCTCGGCGTTCTGTATGATTTCAGTTATACCGGCACCGGAGTGAAAATCGCGGAAGTGGTGGAAGGCGGTCCGCTCGACAAAGCTTCATCGAAAATTCAAGCCGGCAATATCATCGAATCGATCGACGGCCAGCCGCTCACTGCCGATATGGATTTCTACCAATTACTGAACAGGAAAGTCGGAAAGCTGACTCTTCTTTCGGTATATGATCCATCAGCCGACAAGCGGTGGGAAGAAACCGTGAAACCGATTTCTGGCGGCGAAGAGGGTGAGTTATTGTACAACCGCTGGGTGAAAAATCGCCGCGAAGAAGTTGATAAACTTTCGAACGGCGCGATCGGTTACGTACATGTCCGCGCGATGAATGATCCGAGCATGCGCACGGTATTCGAAGAAGCGCTCGGACGCAACATCGGAAAGAAAGCGATCATCGTCGATACGCGGTTTAACGGCGGCGGCAACATTCATGAACAGTTATCGGATTTTCTGAGCGGCAAAAAATATTTCGACATCGTCCCGCACGGACAATATGTCGGCTCAGAGCCGAATGATAAATGGACAAAACCGTCCATCGTGCTGATCGGCGAAAGCGATTATTCGGATGCTCACCTGTTTCCGGTCGCATATAAACTGAAAGGAATCGGCAAAACGCTCGGCATGCCCGTTCCCGGAACAGGAACTTTCGTGTGGTGGGAAAATCAGATCGATCCGACGCTGGTGTTCGGCATTCCGATGGGCGGCTGGCGGACTCCGGATGGAAAGTTTTGTGAAAACAACCAGCTCGAACCGGACATTAAAGTCCGCAACGAACCGGATATCATGACCAACAGCCGCGATCAGCAGATCGAAGCGGCGGTCGAAGAATTACTGAAGAAATAAAATTTGCATTACCGGCATCACCATCCCGCACGAAAATCTGATTTCATGCGGGATGGACCGGTAGGAAATTTATTTTGTATCGGGGGTATTTGTTGCCAGCGGTTGTATTTCCGGCAGAATGACGTGCGCATACTCGATCGTTCCCGGATACGGCGTCACCCAACTGACCTTCAGGAAAAATCCGGAGGCATTATACGTATCGACGCTGGTAACCAGCGAGTCGATCTTCCCTTTTAAACTCTTCAACGAGTTGTCCATTGCGCCGAGTGTCTCATCCGAAATACCGTTTTCGGCCAATCCCTTTTGTGATCCCAGAACGTTGCGGAACCCGACTGCCGCCTTGTAACACGAATCGATGACATCGATGATCAGACCGGCATCGGTTCCCTTTTTCACCATCTGTCCGAAATACACGATCGATCCGTCGAATAACGTCTTCGCAGAATCCACACTCGTTCTCGCCTGAACGTCTGTAGCATTCTTATGGAATGTTTCCGACGCGTTCAGAATGTCTTTGTTGCATGCGTTGAGTACGGGGCTCACTTCCGTCTTTAACTTTCCGATATCCTTATAAGCGGATTTTAAAACAAGATTTGCGGTAACAACGAATGCAACGATGATGAACAACGCAATAAATGTTTCAAGATCGTATTTGATGATCTTTTTATGCTTTTGTTCTTCGGCTTTCAGCTCTTCTTCAAATTGCGTCATGATCTATCTCCTCGAAATTGCTCGGTTTTATTTTTCTTTATGCTCATAAACAAAAAAAGCCGCCCCGGAAAAAAACCTTCCACAAGCGGCACTCAAAGAGCAAATGCTATTTGATAACGTAATTTACGGAATTAAATCGGAAAAATCAATTATCATGAACTGAATGACGCGGCGTAAGTGCCGTAAACGAAACAGTTTTTGACACAAATTATCTCTTGAAATTGTCCGATTTTATTCGTCATAAAAGTTGGTTATGTCCTCCCAAGCGGTTATCTTTACATGTCAAAACAATCCACTGTTCTTACCATAAAGGAGTAAAACCATGCGTTACATTATGAAAATCGAGATACCGATGGGACCCGGAAACGTTGCATTGAAAGACCCGCAATTCGGGCAGAAGATGGGGCAGTTGCTTGCAGAAATAAAAGCTGAAGCGGCTTATTTTACAACGATCAACGGAAACCGAGGCGCGTACGTCATCGTGAACATGACCGATGCATCGCAGATACCGGCAATCGCAGAGCCGTTTTTCTTCTGGCTTCAGGCGAAAATAGATTGGATGCCGTGCATGTTGCCGCAAGACCTCCAGAAGGCAGGTCCCGGCATCGAAGCCGCATTAAAGAAGTGGGCGTAGTTATTTGAGCTATTGAAGAAACGTCGGGCAGCAATGCCCGACGGGGATTATGAAAACGTAATTTTCTGTAAACAACAATTATTTGATCTTACCATGCCAATCCACATCGCCACAGAATCGGATATTGAGAAATTACTCCCCGCATTAAAAGAGCTCAGACCTCACCGCGACGATGAGTATCTGCGGAAACATTTGCCGATTCAATTCAGGGAAGGATATTCCATCGCATACATCGGCGACGAGAAGATGGCGTATGCCGTTGCTGGATTCAGGATTCTCAATCACCTGTTCAGCGGCAAAACATTATATCTCGACGATCTCGTCACGCACTCTGCTCACCGGAAAAACGGATACGGCAGGCAGCTTCTCGATTGGGTTCTTCAGTATGCGAAAGAACACCGGTGCGAACACTTTGATCTGGATTCCGGATATCTGAGAAACGATGCACACCGATTGTATCTCAACTTTGGACTGTACATCCGCTCGCTCCATTTCGGCAGGGATATTAAAGACCTGAAAAAGTAATTCCCTTTTCCTTCTGGTTTCCCGATTAAAACATTCGGGAAAGACATGTGAGATGGGAAAAACAAAAGCCTACTCCTTCCTGTCATGCCCACATGTTTCAAGTGGGCATCCAGACATATCAACTAACACTCAGGATGACGGGAAATTTGAAAATCTGCCGCTTTAGTGTTATCTTCAAGAGAATCAAATCCAGGTTGTCACTTTTCATAACAGCGTATCATGATTGCAGTAACAGGCGCCGCGGGATTTATCGGCTCGAATCTTGCCGCACGTTTATCGGCGGACGGCAACGAACTGGTCCTCACCGATTACCCTCTGACGGCAGATAAACTGGTAAATTGGATGGGACTCAAGCACTTTCATTTTGTCGAACATCTCGACTTTCTGAAAGAACTTGAAGATGGCCGCCTTTCACCCAACGCGATATTCCATCTCGGCGCGTGCAGCAGTACAACGGAAACCGATTGGAAATACTTGCAGCGCAATAACATCGAGTATTCCCAGCGGCTCTGGAACTGGTGTGCCCATAAAAAGAAGCCGTTCATTTACGCATCGAGCGCGGCAACATACGGCAACGGCTCAGCCGGCTACGACGACAGGACATCGCCGGAACGCCTCCAACCGTTGAATCTCTACGGCCGCAGTAAAAATGAATTCGACCAGTGGGTGCTCAAACACGTTTCCGGCGGAAAACCATCGCCCCCTCGCTGGGCGGGATTGAAATTCTTCAACGTCTACGGCCCGCGCGAATCTCACAAAGGATCGATGGCAAGCGTCGTCTGGAAAGCATACCGGCAGATCGAAACGGTCGGTGAAGTCTCACTGTTCCGGTCGAACGATCCCGCCATCCGTGACGGCGAACAGAAACGGGATTTCGTTTTCGTCGAAGACTGTATCGATCACATGCTGTGGCTTTCGCAATTTCCGAACGTCGCAGGTTTGTACAACAGCGGAACCGGCGAGGCACGAACGTTTGTCGATCTTGTCCTCGCTGTCTTTGCGGCGTTGAACAAGGAACCCCGTATCCGCTTCATCGATATGCCGGAAAATCTCTCGGCGCAATATCAAAATTTCACGGAAGCGGTGATGACCAAACTGAGAACTGCCGGGTATCAAAAAAAGGCAACGACACTTGAAGACGGAGTGGCAAATTATATTTCTTCATTACAAATGAACAATTCAGAACCTTTCAAAGGAAATTCCTGACATGAACAAAGGACCGATTTCACAATTCATGGAGAAACATTATCTTCATTTCAATGCCGCTGCAATGATGGATGCGGCAAAAGCATACGACGCCCACATGAAATCCGGCGGAAAGATGATGGTCACCGTCGCTGGGGCGATGTCGACCGGAGAACTCGGCATCTCACTGGCAGAAATGATCCGCAAGGATAAAGTGCAAATTATTTCCTGCACCGGCGCAAACCTCGAAGAAGACCTGATGAACCTCGTCGCGCATTCGCATTACAAACGCGTGCCGCACTACCGCCAGCTTTCCCCCAAAGAAGAACAGGATTTATTGGATAACCATTTCAACCGCGTGACCGATACCTGCATTCCGGAAGAGGAAGCATTCCGCCGTCTGCAGAAACATATCTTCAAATTGTGGAGCGATGCGAATAACAAGAAGGAGCGATATTTTCCGCACGAATACATGTATAAATTATTGTTGAGCGGCGAACTGAAGCAGTATTATGAAATCGATCCTGCCAATAGCTGGATGCTTGCTGCGGCGGAAAAGAATCTCCCGATCATCGTTCCGGGATGGGAAGATTCGACGCTGGGAAATATTTTTGCATCGTATTGCATCAAGGGCGAGTTACCACCGTCCGTCATGCGAAGCGGCATCGAGTATATGGTTTCCCTGGCAGATTGGTACCGGAAAAATTCCGGCGGAAAAGGCGTGGGGTTCTTTCAGATCGGCGGCGGCATCGCGGGCGATTTCCCGATCTGCGTCGTTCCGATGATGTACCAGGATCTGGAATGGCACGACGTGCCGCTCTGGTCGTATTTTTGTCAGATCAGCGACTCAACGACATCGTACGGTTCGTACAGCGGAGCCGTTCCGAACGAGAAAATTACGTGGGGAAAACTCGGAGTGGATACGCCGAGATTCATCGTGGAAAGCGACGCAACCATCGTCGCGCCGCTGATGTTTGCCTGGATACTCGGCTGGTAAAATTATTTGGATGAAACCGGAAAGACCATCGTAAAAGAAATTCTCAATGTATCTTGAACCGGGATCATCATTAACGATGGACGATCGATACCGAATGCCGTCAAACTGACATTTGCGGTTCCCTGAACCGTCAGCTTGTTGTTATCGGATGATGTTGTCGCTATAAAATCCACCGGCTTTGTCTGCCCGTGAAATGTAAGATCACCGCTTACCGTTAAATTCATTCCCGATCGTATAATACTTTTGCTTTGAAATGAAACGGTGGGAAACGTGAGCGCGTCGAGAACTTCCATGGCGTGCGAATCACGATTACTGTTCCCGCTGTCGAACGAAGATACGTCGGCGCTGAACGCAGTGCTTTGAATTGTCTTTGTGGTGTCGTTATAATCGATCGAACAATCGACATCCTTGCTGGTTGCTTCAATTTCATGAAGCGGGTGTATCAATTTATAGGTCAGAAAAGATTCATCTTTCGCTGCGGAAAGCTTCGTTGTCCGGCCGCTGGCATATGGATGGTACACGGCAAGCACGAAAAGAAATAAAACCGCGCCGAGAGCAAAAACGTAAAGCGTAAAGAACAGGTTCTGATACAGAACGGAGTGTTTTTTCATAGTGTCGTTTCCTTAGAATGTTAAAATGATCATCGAAGCAGAAAAAGCCGCAAACGTTGCATAAGCAGTAACCTGATGAATTGTCCGTAAATTTTGTGCAGCACTCGGCGACAGCGACTTACTTCCGGAAAGGGAACCGAGAATCGGTGTTGCAATCATTCCGGCAAAATGAATCCACGCCAGTGTTTTATGCAGCGTCGTCGTACTCCAGTCGCCCCGGCGGATGAGCGGCGGAGGCGCAAAAATTGCGAGCGATGCCGTTGCCATGTATGAAGAAAACGTCAGCATGCCCATCATCTGATGGAGACTATTCAACTTGCGATCGAGCAAATGTCCATTTGATGCATTATTCCAATTTGCGAGATTGCGTTGGCCGATAATGAGTGTGGGAATAAAAAGTCCAAACGTCAGGAAACCGCCGATCTGGTGTGCCGTGAGCATCGTTCGGCGTACGCCCAATTCGCTTTTCCTCGATTCAGGAGTCAGCGGAAACCAGCCGGTCGAGCGCATGATGCCGCCTTCGCCCCACAGGAAACTTTCCATTGGGCTGAGATGGTCCGGAAGAAGTTTCATTGTTGATTTCGGAACCACGGTCGAATCGGAATTGTCAATAGACACTTCCGCACGATTTTCCATTAAATTTGTTGGAGGATCGGGTGGAACTGCGAATGACATTCCATCCGGTGAATCAAACAAGCAGACATGTTGTTCATTCCCAAACTTCTGACCGGCTTCCAACGCACTAAAAGACCACAAAAAGATTACCGAGACAATAATGACCGATGATATTGTTTTCATGAGTTTTGCTTTCGTTGTTACATGGAAATAGTGATAGTCGTACCGTCGAACGTTGTTGCAAATGTTTGCAGGGAACTTGGTGCGGGACCGCCGAGAACGGCTGCAAAATTGCCTGCTTGCGCGCTAAACACCGAGCCATGACACGAACAATACACTTGTGCACCCGACGGGTTACTCACGGCACATCCTGCATGCGTGCAAATAACCGACATCGTCTGGAATGCGCCGGATCCGCTGGCAGCCGTCCGCACAACGATGACCGGATTGTTGCCATTCGTGTTGTTGCCAAACGAGCGCTGAATAAATCCGCCGACATTTTGAAGCGCGGGTTCGTTTGCCAATATAAGTTTTACCTTTTGTCCCGTCAGTGGCTCCGGTGCCACACCGTTACTGGCAGGATTACACGCTTCGAGACTTGATAACCACATGGTACCACCGATTGCCACAATACCGACAGAAGCCCTTTTCAAAAAATTCCTGCGGGATATTTCCAAAGATTGCTCTTTTGGATTGTTTTTCATCAATATTCCTAAGCTATTCGTAGTTAGTTGATTATTCGATTTATCGTTTCGCGATAGCGATGTTGTCGGTTCTTCACCGTGTCTATGATAATTCTGCAATTATTATGCCGAAAATTATAAAACTGCATAGACGTACGAATCGATTAAAAAATTAACCAATCCTAATTTAACAGAAAACCTTTGTGGTGATGAAAACGTTAAAAGCTAAAACAAGGTCTCAAATGAATGAGTTGTTTTTTCCAGAAATGAGGATGACGATAGAATCGTGAATGGAAGAGAACGTCTTCATATTGATGTTTAATATATACAATAGATTTTTCTTTGTCAACATATTTGTTTTTCTAAAGTTCCGGTCATACAAACTGAAAAAAAAAGCCGATTCTTGTTGAATCGGCTTTAGGAATTGCCTGAATGAAAATAGCCGATTTCTAATAAAGAAACATCGGTTTACCCAACAGGTGAGCGACCTTCGGCCGATAATGGTTGACTTCGTAAAGTTCATCGACATCGACACGCTTCTTCCCTTCCGTGATGATATTTGCGGAAACGGTGGTATATTTCCCGTCGCGTAATGCAACCATTCTGCCCGACTGTTTTTTCAAAAGAAGATCGGTAGCAAGATGCCCGTACGTTGACGACACCATCAGATCGAGAGCATCCGGAGCGCCGCTGCGCATAAGATAGGCAAGTTGTTGATAGACCGTGCGAATGCCGGACCGTCTTTCAATTTCTTTGGAAATGAATTCGCCGACTCCGCCGAGTTTCTTATGCCCGTAAGCGTCTGCCTCGCCGCTGAGATACATCTCACCGCCCATCGGCTTTGCACCTTCCGATGTGGTCATGATGGCATATCTGCTTGGATTGTTTTCCCTATCGTGAACCAGAAAGTCGACCAGTTTTTCCGTATCAAAATCAACTTCGGAAATAATTGCCCGATCGACGCCGGCAAGATACGCGGAGATCAGCGATGTTTCTCCCGAATATCTGCCGAAGAGTTCGATCACCGCGATACGTTCATGCGAGCCGGTCGGCGTGCGCAGTCCATGTATGAATTCGACACTGCGTGTCACCGCCGTGGAAAATCCGATGCAATAATCGGTACCGAAAACATCGTTATCCATCGTCTTCGGAATACAGACGATCGGAAAATTTTCTTTATGAAGACGGACAGCATAACTCAAGGTATCGTCGCCGCCGATAGCGACAAGCGCATCGAGTTTGAGATGAGCAAGGACTTTCAAAATATGCGGCGTGCAATCGATCGTTTGTCCGTCGGCCGGTGCTTTGAAAGAATTCGCCAGGAAGTCCGGAAGACCGTTTGGTTTTACCTTTCCAGGATTCGTCCGGGACGTATGAAGATACGTTCCGCCGGTACGATCGATCGTCCGTGTGTTATGTCGGTTGAGGGGAATGATATTATTGTCGAATGATGACGGATCATCGGGATTCAAATTCAGGAGCCCGCCCCATCCGCGCCGAATGCCGAGCATTTCGTGTCCTTCGTCGGCTGCCCGATAGACTGCCGCCTTGATGCAGGGATTCAATCCGGGAACGTCTCCACCACCTGTTAAAATTCCAAATTTCATAATTCGTTATCCATGAAGTTTAAAAAATTTCTGTTGACAGAACAATGTACGGAAAATCTTTACCGATTTCAATCACACAAAGTAATTAATCATTTTGGAAACGAGCTTTGCAGCGGTCAGGTCGGGATGATGAACGCCTTTCATAGGAGCGAGTTCAACGACATCGCATGCAACGACCCGTTTACGCTTGCCGAGCTTCTTCAGAAATGCCATCGTCTCATGCCAGAACAATCCGTTCGGTTCGGGAGTTCCGGTCGACGGCATGATCGATGGATCCAACCCGTCGACATCGAACGTGACATACACGTGATCCGTAAGCTTCTCAATCGCATAATCGTCCCAATTTTTCAAGAGTTTCGTATACTTTCCGCCGCGAATTTCATGCGCATACAATGTTGTGATCCCTTTTGCGTTCATGAATTCCGCCTCTTCGATGCATTGCGCCCGGATGCCGACCTGAACGAGCCGCTTCGGATTAAGAAATTCGCACACGCGCGCCATGACACATGCATGACTGAATTTTGAATTCTGATATTCCATCCGCAAATCGGAATGCGCATCAATTTGAACGACGGAAAGATCGCTATACCGTTCCGCACACGCGGCAATCGATGCCTGCGAAATGGTGTGTTCACCTCCTAATGTGACAATAAATTTTTTTTCTGCCAGCAGTGCCCGTGTCATTTCATAGAGCGATTCAAGCAATGCCTCGCTGTTTTTATTTTTTACCGAAAGCGGCGGAAGTGTTGCAATACCTAATTCTTTATAAATCTCCCGTCCGGTTTCTTCATCATAAAATTCTACAAAATGTGAAGCTTCGAGGATTGCCGATGGTCCGAATTTTGTTCCGCCGCCGTAGCTAACCGTCCGTTCGTACGGAACCGGAACAATAACCACCTTCGAACCGTCGAACGAACACAGTTCAGGTTCTTCAATCCCTAAAAAATTCTTTTTCACATTGAGAGTTTTCATCATTTGAGCGCCTGATTGGTGTGATAGAAATCGGAACATCGATTCAAAATCGCTTGAATATAGCAGAATGAGGCAAGAAATGCAATTTTTTAAAAATGATGACGTAAGTCATCGAATACCGACGTGGGAAATGTGTATATTATTACGTTGCATTGTTAATCTCCTTAGGCATGAAATCGGTTTTATGATTTAGTGCACGTCATAAGGATTTGAAAGATAATGCAAATATGAATCATTGAAAGGAATTTTCATGATAGAAATTATCGACCACATTGATGGCGTGCGTCAACTTGCACCGGAATGGAATCGCCTGGCATCGCGATTCGAATCTCCACTGGTACAGCACGAATGGTACCTTTCCTGCGCAGAAGCTTTTTGCCCGCCGGATACATTGAGGGTGGTTGTTCTCCGGACAAACGGCACCGTTCGTGCGATTGCCCCGTTGGCAGTGGTCGGTCATGGCGTTCACAAACGATTGGAATTGTTGGGAACCGGCGTTTTATGTGAACCGTGCAGTTTTCTTTATGAAGATCAAAACGCGCTTGTAGAAATTGTCAGTGCAATACAAGAGTTCAACGAACCGACATTTCTGAAAAGACTAATCTCTCTTTCAAACGAATCGGATATTATTGCCGATCAGTGGAAATCGGCTCACTGGATACTGACGAAAACCAGTACCGCTTCTCCGTGGCTTCCCATCGTTTCCTCGTGGGAGGACTTCGAAAAAACTATTTCGTCGCACCAGCGTTACACCCTTCGGCGTGCCAGAAAGCGGGCCGAAGAAATAGGACCGTTGGAATTTTCTCTTCTTTCTCCCGACGAATATTCCATCAACCAATGTCTTGAAGAATTATTCAGAATAGAAGCATCGGGATGGAAGGGGCGTGCGGGTACAAGTTTGCAAATGAACGACCAATTACGTAAGTTCTTTCGTTTTTATTCGTTTGCACTTGCTCAACAAAATAAATTGCGGTTTGGATTGTTGCGGATCGGCGATCGTGCCGTTGCCGCCCAACTTGCCGTGGAATTTGCCGGTCGGTATTGGGTCTTGAAAATCGGATTCGATGAGGAATTCGCCCGGTGTTCACCGGGAATTTTACTCATGCATGAATCGGTTCGATATGCGTTCGAGAAAGAATTACAGGCATTTGAATTTCTCGGCAGCAATGAGCCGTGGCTGCGGATGTGGACCGATCAGGTGCATCAGTTCGCAACCTATCGTTCCTATCCGGTTACACTTCAGGGCATTGCCGGATTCAGCAGTGATTCTTCGGGTTTCTTGTGGAAAAAATTCGAACAACTGAATAAGAAAAGTCTTCCAACGCAATTACATTCGCCACGACATGCAACCAATATTGCATCACCTTCAACTATACACCCCGTTTCTTAATGCTTCAGAAAATTGTCCGAAGGCTTGCCGCTAGCCACATCGCCGGATCTTCCATCGAAAGCGCTTTAGATGTCTCACGCCGTGCAGTTGCCAACGGCTGGAGTACCACATTATGCATTTGGAACGGACCGGACGGTACTCCCGCTCTCTTATTTCAGGAATACCGATCGCTCATTGAAGCGTTGCAAAAAGAAACCGGAAACTTTAATCTTTCTTTAAAAACCCCTTCGTTTCATTATGATCTTGAACTTCTCCGTCAAATCATTATCCTTGCTACAAAACAAAAAATCGGCATTGAGTTCGATTCTCACGGTCCGGAATCTGCCGACCGGACATTGAATTTTGCTCAACAACTACGTCCTCATTGCGATCGGATGACCTGTTCGATGCCGGCGCGATGGGCCCGCAGTGTTCAGGACGCGGATTGGGCGGTTGAACACCGCATCGGCGTGCGGATCGTGAAAGGGCAATGGAACGATCCCGAAGCCCCGGGACTCGATTATCGGGAAAATTATTTTAACATTATCGATCGGCTTGCATCGCGCGACACCAAGGTTTTCGTTGCAACCCACCAACCGTCTCTCGCTCGCGAAGCGTTGCACCGTTTAAAACAATCCGGAACACCGTGCGAGCTTGAAGTCATGTTCAGTCTTCCTCTTGAGGTGACGAAAATCGCCGAACGCATGGATGTGCCTGTCCGCGTATTCATTCCTTTCGGATATCCATATTTACCGTACAATATTTCCGACGCGCATACCAGGCCTGCAATCGCATTGTGGGGAATAAGAAATTTCTTGGTGGGCCGGCCTCCACGACAATATCCGCTCTATAAATAAGTATTCATTTTCTTGATTCTCATCCGATTTTCTCATACCTTTCGGCTACACGACGCCGATTATGAGAATATTCAATCCGTATCGCATATTATTGATAGGAACAACGCTGTGGTGCCTGATGCTGGTCGCACCCCCCTTCGTATCGCTTGTCGAAAACGGTTCTCACACACATTCTCACGCTATCATTCAGTTCTTTTCTCCCGTCTGTCATCAGCTTGACGAACGCTCGTTCCATCTGTTCGGAATGAAACTTGCAGTATGCAGCCGGTGTTCCGGAATTTATTTCGGATTTTTCCTCGGAGTGGTATCCTATCCATTTCGACCGAAGAAAAAATTTCTCCATACTTCATTCATTTGGCTCATCGGGACATTGCCGATGCTGGCCGATGTTGCATTGGATCTATTCGGATTGCATGAAAGCACCCTGGTGACGCGATTATGGACGGGATTGCTCTTCGGTATCGTCGCATCGATTATTCTCACACCGCTATTTCTTGAAGGCACTACTCGCCTGTTCCAACATTCATCCACAATCCAAGGGATTACTCATGAATCCAAAGCCTGACAAACTTATTCCCGCGTTGTATGGCGGTATCATCATGGCAATTATTTCCACAGTTCCGTTTTTAAGTCTCATCAATTGTCTCTGTTGCGCCGGTTTGCTGTTCGGCGGATTCATTGCCGTCTATTTTTATAAGAACAATTTTACGCCGGATACACCTCCGCTCAATTCCGGCGATTGTATGGCCGTTGGAGCGCTCGCCGGACTTATCAGTGCGGTCATCGGCACGCTCCTTTCGCTGATGTTCCTTTCGATGTTCGGCAATGTGATGGGAGAATTCATTATGAAAATTCTTCGTGAATACAGCGCACAACTTCCGGAACAGACGCTCGACCAAATCGAATCGGCGCTCGAACGAAAAATGTCGGTATTGTTCGTCATCATCGGATTCTTTCAGAATTTAGTTCTTCATTCTTTGTTCGGACTGCTGGGCGGGTTAATCGGATACAGTATTTTCAAACCGAAACAGTCGCCGATGATGCCTCCGCCACCGATGCCGCCGCCGGCACAATTCCCGATGTGACCATTTTCATCCGCCCCGTGATTTCATATCGAACAATAATGAGGCAGGTTGTTATTCTCACTGCCTCATTCTTTTTTCTGACACCGGTGTATTCCCAGATTCAAAACGATTCCGGTTTTGTCATCATCAGTCACCGGGCAACGATACAGATTTTTCCAACTGCCAATGCCATCGCATGCACCGATACGATCGGCATACGGCGAACGTCGTTCCGAAACAATTTCGTCACATTCCGGCTTCCACCTGTGTTCGATTTCCATGAAGCTTCTGTCGACCTGCATAAAAAAGAGATTCAAAAAACAGAAAATGGATTTACGATAAAAAATATTCCTTCCGATTCGCTTGTCGATATTGTCGTGTCCTATTCCGGCATACTCGCGTTCCGATCGGAGTTCACACTGATCACCAATGACCGTGCGGTCCTTCGTGAAGAAGAAATTCTGCCGGGCGGTCAGCGGGCATTGGAGTCCGTCCGTTTCAGTTTGATTGTTCCTCATGACTGGCAGGCATTTGCCACCGGAAAACTAATCAAATCCGAAACACGCGGCGATTCGTCGTTATTCGTGTGGGAATTCGATCGTCCGATTCCGCAAATCGGCTGGATCTGTGCCGGAAAATTTACGACAATCCGAAGCGTCGGCGGAACAGTTCCGATCGCAGTTCATTTGTTTGCCGAAGATTCCTCATCCGGAAAAAATATTGTTACACTTGCATCGAAGATCGTTCAATTTTACAGTGAAAAATTTCTTCCGTACCGGTTTCCTGAACTGAATATTATCGAAGTGGAAAACTGGGTTGCGGGCAGAAATGTTCTTGCTATTTCCGTTCCATCCATCGTCATGGTAAAACAACTCGCATTCACGACGGAAGATACGTTCAACAAAGCCGCTTCAATTTTACCGCATGAAATTGCACACCAGTGGTGGCCCGGAACCGTATTTATCGACGAACAGGACGCAGCGTTTTTGTCGGAAGGATTCTGTGAATATTCCGCGCTCTTGTATCAAGAAGCGCATCACACAATGACCGTCCGCGACTCGCTGTCGCATCATCCGCTGCTGCGACCCCTGCTGATGCGCGTGCAACAGGGAACCGATATTCCGTTACAGCAGAAAGCCGATCTGCGTTCGATCCCGACGCAATACCTCAAAGCGTCGTATGTCCATAACATGTTGAGAAAAATGCTCGGCGATAGTGTTTTTGCAGATTTGTATCATCAATACGCACTCCGTTTTGCCGAACATAATGCAACGATGAGTGACTTTCAGCATCTTGCCGAAATGCTTTCCGGGAAAAAGCTCGATTGGTTCTTCGATCAATGGATCACCAAAACCGGAATTCCGCAAATGAAAATTTATAACGTAAAATCGATTTCAGAGAATGGACAGTGGAGAACCCGCGGCAGAGTGCGCATCGTCGGTTATCAAAAATATTCTTCATTCATAACCGTCGGTATTCAGACCGGCAATGAAATGCACACAACGCAGGTCTTTCTCGGTTCCGACACGAATGGAACATATCATAACGACGTTCCGTTCGAAATTTTTTCTCCGGCAAAACCGACCCGGGCAATTTTGGATCCGTTCGGTGACGTTCTGAAGATCCAGAAACTTCCGCCGAAGTTCAGCGACATCCGTGACCCCGGCGAAGGTTTGATGATCGTCGGTTCGTTCGATCAGGAATATTTACTTGGACTTGCACTAAAAGATTCGGCAGAATTTGATCGCTATGGCTGGTCGATCACCATAAAATCCGATTCATCTGTCACACTCGCAGATCTTCAGAACGCCCGCGTTTTCCTCTACGGAAAGTCGACGGAAAATCGTGTCGTTGCTGATCTTCAGGAAAAATTTCCATTCCGGTTTACCGGAGATTCCATTTTGATTCACGGTGAAGCAATTTTCGACAGCACACTTGCGATGGAACAAATCATCGAAAGTCCGTACATCGCTCAAGGATTATTATGGTGGAACGCTCCGTTCAGCACGAAAGCGGTACCGTCATTATTTCCCGCAGAAACCTCGTGGGAATTGGTGCGTGGAAAAGATGTCGTTTCATCCGGCACATGGGATATTCAGGATGAAAATCTGGTCGTAAACATCCAATAACTAAACACTCACTTGCTTTCCAGATTTATTTTTAGTAAAATTTTTATTCTTCGTTAGCATGATCGTTCAATAAAATTATAGGAAGGAAATTTATGTTCAAATCGATAATACCTCTTCTCATAGTGTGCTGGATGATTGCATCTGCATCCCTCAACGCACAAAATCTCAACGAATCTTTTCAAACGACATTCTATACCGCCCTCCGCGTATACACGTGGGAAGAGTTCGATGACAACGGCGCGCAAAACTTGAGCGAGACCGGCTCCCTGTTCGGCTTCGGAGTCGTTCCGAAGATTGCCTTGGATAATTCGAAAAATTTTTTCCTGCAAGGTGACTTCACGATGTACTTCGCTTCTGTCGGGTATAACGGCTTCACGTTTGATCAACAAGGCAATCAAACACCGTTCACCACCAACACGAACTATTTCGGTTTCGAGGCGACGCCTGAACTCGGTTATAATTTTGCGCTTTCAAAAGAATTCGACCTCACGCCGATCACAGGTCCGGGATTCGAACATTGGAGCCGCGGGATCAACGGCGGCAACGCTCCCGGCTATACCGAAAATTATTCCGTGTTTCTCTGGGATATAACGGCGGAGGGGACATACAAAGTCGACAAGGATATTCAATTTATTCCCTGGTTCGGGTTACGATTTCCAATTTCCTTTTCCGAATCGGTCGACCTTTCACAAGATCAGGGTCCTTCCGATATCAGCCTTTCACCGGGCACTTCGCCGCGCATCCGTTTCGGACTGGATGGAAGCATTTACCGTGCTTTTGCTTCCATCTCATATGAAACCTGGTCGATCGGAAAATCGCCACAGGATCAAAATTATTTACAACCCAATTCTTCCCGAAAAATATTTATGATAAAAGTGGGATATACGATATAAATCGCTCAAAGTTTGCTTTTGCCGAAGGCATCCCTTAGGGACGAATTTTTCTTTGAGTATTGTTCTTTGAATGCTGTTGATATTCATGTCAAACCACCTTAAGTTGTAGTTTGCTTTCGAATTTTTCTTTGAGTATTGTTCTTTGAATGATGTACGATGACACCTGCGCACCGGCACAGTTGTAGTTTGCTTTCGAATTTTTCTTTGAGTATTGTTCTTTGAATCAACTTGTATATTGGTATCGGTATCATTCAGTTGTAGTTTGCTTTCGAATTTTTCTTTGAGTATTGTTCTTTGAATATTTACTGCTACCCATTGCACCCCCGAAGAGTTGTAGTTTGCTTTCGAATTTTTCTTTGAGTATTGTTCTTTGAATGGAAGGATGGCAAAGACGACATCACTGATCGTTGTAGTTTGCTTTCGAATTTTTCTTTGAGTATTGTTCTTTGAATGTACACACCACCCGCAAGTGGAGTAAAACAGTTGTAGTTTGCTTTCGAATTTTTCTTTGAGTATTGTTCTTTGAATATTTACGATGACACCTGCGCACAGGCATGGTTGTAGTTTGCTTTCGAATTTTTCTTTGAGTATTGTTCTTTGAATTGAAGGCGATACTATCCGCACTCCCGACGGGTTGTAGTTTGCTTTCGAATTTTTCTTTGAGTATTGTTCTTTGAATGTGGGGCAAGAACTATTCCCAGAAACACAAGTTGTAGTTTGCTTTCGAATTTTTCTTTGAGTATTGTTCTTTGAATGTAATAAGTGCAAGTAATGGTATTTGGATGGTTGTAGTTTGCTTTCGAATTTTTCTTTGAGTATTGTTCTTTGAATGCAATCTGCGAAATCAGTAACAGTGTAAAGTTGTAGTTTGCTTTCGAATTTTTCTTTGAGTATTGTTCTTTGAATCACAGTATTGGGACAGAGGAAACAAAGCAGGTTGTAGTTTGCTTTCGAATTTTTCTTTGAGTATTGTTCTTTGAATATTGCCTTGAAGCATTTGGATATACTCGTAGTTGTAGTTTGCTTTCGAATTTTTCTTTGAGTATTGTTCTTTGAATAAAACAATACACGCCTTGAGGCAATCGGCAGTTGTAGTTTGCTTTCGAATTTTTCTTTGAGTATTGTTCTTTGAATGTATGGGATGAACTGTATCATTGGACGGATGTTGTAGTTTGCTTTCGAATTTTTCTTTGAGTATTGTTCTTTGAATAAGCGTTAATACGTGCGTTACATCAACAAGTTGTAGTTTGCTTTCGAATTTTTCTTTGAGTATTGTTCTTTGAATCAATAAAGGCAGATACTTGGTACGAATTAGTTGTAGTTTGCTTTCGAATTTTTCTTTGAGTATTGTTCTTTGAATTGAAAGATATTATCGACGTCATCATCGCAGTTGTAGTTTGCTTTCGAATTTTTCTTTGAGTATTGTTCTTTGAATGCGGACAGTACAATACGTTTTCAAGCGCAAGTTGTAGTTTGCTTTCGAATTTTTCTTTGAGTATTGTTCTTTGAATCAGGACTTCCGAAAGATGCGGATGAATTGAGTTGTAGTTTGCTTTCGAATTTTTCTTTGAGTATTGTTCTTTGAATATTTACCATCAACATGCAGGCGTTTAAAGGGTTGTAGTTTGCTTTCGAATTTTTCTTTGAGTATTGTTCTTTGAATCTTATAATGGACGACTCATTGAAAAATAATGAGTTACGGGAATTCATAGAACAAAAAAACGGACATCGTTGTGTATGGTGTCCGTTTTCTTTTCATGGTTTCTCGTTCCTAAAAGAATTCCAACTGTTGGGGCGGAGGACGTAAATCCTGAGCAGTTTTACCGTGAAATATCTCCATCATGCCGAATTGTTTATCCGTAATACGTAAGATACCAATCTTGCCTTTTGTGGGCATAAATTTTTTTACGCGCTGTGTGTGGACATTCGCATTTTCATGACTCATGCAATGCCGAAGGTAAATGGAAAATTGAAACATCTCAAAGCCATCCTTGAGCAGATTTTTCCGAAAACCGGCATGCGTTTTTTTATCAGCGTTTGTTTCGGTCGGCAAATCGAACAGAACCAGAACCCACACGATTCTATACTCGTTCAGGCGCATAAATTACCGGATAGGAAAGTTTCCGGGTTTCTTTAGAAAAACATCGTACCAACGACGCCGATGTGCTGGTCAGCGCGAGTAAAAACGGTTTACGCTCTTCTTCAATCCACGTATCGACCGAAAGGACGCTGAGAAGTCGCTTCTTTATTAACGGCAATAACTCTGTATCTCGTCCCAACTCAACGCATATTTTGAGAACGATCATATCAAGAAAGGGTCGGAATGGTTCCATAAGATCATCGGCGAGACAAAATGGATTGTACTGATTTTTATGATGTAGTCCGACTGCGGGATGAAGGCCGGAGCCAACGATTGCGCGCGCCATTGCAGCACGGATGATGGCATAGCCGTAATTCAACAAGTGGTTTGGTGGCAACCCTTCCCGTTCACGCACAAAAGCATACTCTGGAGGAAAAACGTGTTGCCAGTAATATGCCGCAGCTCTCCCTTCTAAATTTGTCGGATCGCCGGAGCGTAGTTTGCGCGACCAATGTTCTATTGGTTCTCCGTTTGCACCCAGCATTTTCAAAACTGCCGCCTGATTCAGGATTTTTTGTTTGATGGTCTGTGCCCAGAGTTGTTTTCTCAATGGCATAGATGCATTAAATTGATCTTTAAGTACTCCGGTATGAAGAACATTGCCGGCAACCGGCGTCATAATCCCGTCGGGGTGGTGTGTAGTATCGCAGCTAATCACCACAGCGTTATTTGCCATCAGCGCGCTTAATGCAGATTGACTGATGGTGCATTGTTGGCTTTCAAGCATTAGAACGCCGATATCTTCGATTGGGACAGTCGGTTCATCTTCTTCCATCTTGATGTGAAGCTGTTGATCTTTGTGGAAGAGATATGACCTCTGACTGATAACGATGGTGCGCTTGATCATTCAACGCCTTGGTGCTGAACGATTCGACCGAGTATATCTACATTAACTTTGACACAATGAATCGTGTTCGGATTTACCTGAAAGAACAACCTGTTACGATCTTCCTTGTTATCTACGTCAGCAATGTAAAGATAATCCAGATAAATAATACCATTGACGTCAAATTTTCTAACTCTAAATAAATTTTTGCGCAAATATTCTATATCACCCCAATGAATCTCATCGGGATGACTCTCATAAAAAACAACTGTATCCTTTTGTCGAAGCACAAACATTAATGGAGTGCCATTCAATTCGTTAGGGAAAATTGATTTCCCGTGAAGAGCTGATTGTGTGGCTTCCCAAAACGAAATTGTTTTGAAATTACGCTTCTTTGACTCATAATCTCCATAAATTGCAATTGCATAATTGTTACCACTTTCAACAAAAGTTTTTGGGCGAATTTCAATAAGAGATTCCGTAGGATTCAGAACACGAATTTTTTTAATCAGAACGTGCTTTCCTTTTTTTGAATACATGAGAATCGGATCATCAGAATTTTCAGCGAATGCAGCTTTAAATTCTCCTTTAAATCGTTTAACTCTTTTTTGAAGTGTTTCTTTCACTTTTGGATCAACAATTTTTTCAAGTTGCTTAGTATCTGTAAATCGTTCCAGCGGCCATCGGGTAACATACGACTCTTCGCCATTTTGTAAGATTGTCCCGTATAGCGTCTCCTCATGTAATTGGCCGCGAATGGTGATGTTTTTTCCGATAATATATCCCTTTGGATGGCTATCAAGATTTTTTGTTTTGATCTTATTTGGTCGCATACCAACGAGTCGTTTCTGATTGCGGTACGAAATTATGATTGAATTAATCGATTCGTCCACACCTCTAAGAAAATGTTTCCAAGGCAATTCTTCAGAGATTCGACTGTTTTTGAGTTTACCCATCGCATCAAACTTGCTGTATGCTGAGAGCGTATGTACCAATGAAGGTGTTGTACAAGCAATCACGAGAGCATCAATTGCGTGATGCCTATGATCGCCGCGATTCTTGGTATCAATATCGCCTTGGGAAAGAATAGCATTTAGTCCCCAAAGTCGTCTTAAGGTTCCCGTTGCTTGACCGTTCACAACTTGAACACGCGTTTTGAATTTATTTTCTTCTCGTAGAGGGGGCAGTAACTCTTCTAATCGCCATGCCAATTCCTTAGCAGCATAACTGGTATTGGTAATCTGGCTGTTGAGAAAATCGTCTGGTATTTCATTGGAAAGAAAACGTCTACGCTTTGCTTCATTGCTAAATCTTGCCACACGTTTCTTAAAAAGCTCCAATGCGTCTGGCCTTTCGAAGCAAGGTAATTGTAGGGAAGCTTATTACCTTTTTCTGTGTTTATATCTCGCCAGCTTAGTGTAAGATTACCGAACTCATTATTCATTGTCTTACTGTACGGGAGAATATGTTCAATCTCTATTTCCGCAGAGAAAAGCCTCGTCAATGAGATGATGCGTTCTTTGTAATCGTATGGTGAAATTCTCCCACATTCTTTCCAGAGACGAAATTTTCTTTGGTCAATGACTCGGTCGTTCTTGAGAAACGATGTTAAGTCGTCAAGTTCTGGGTCTTCACATCCCATCTCAAGCCAAAGTTCATATTTTTTGACCTCACTACTATTGGGTTCAATTTGTTTTTTCAAATACTGCGTAAGATACTCGGCATAATCTTCCCTGAGTTTTCGTTTACGTAGTGCTTTGTTTCTGTCTTCTTCTCTTCTGGTCTTTGGTTTTTTCAATTCACGAGCAAGTTCGACGCGTATCATGTCCGGTTTACCATATTCCTTAACAATAGCGTTCACGACACGAAAGGTTTCACTAAGCATTTGTTGAACAATGGGATTACGAAGCTCATTTGGTTTCAAAGGAGGAAGTTTGTCTAATTCAATCAGTGCTCCATTCACTATTCTTTTTGTCGGATCATATCCTGCTTTTCGGAATGCATTGTCTCGATCATTCGAGTTACTTTCAGGATTATCGAATGGGAGAGCCCCATCTCTGAGAAAGGGAAGGACTTTATTCAATACGGCAGTTGAATAATTGCCATACCCTTCTTCTAAGTTGATCTGTGAATATTCATCGAGTTTCTCTTTCGTGAGTTCAGGTAAAATTCCTTGCTCAATTTTTCTCCGTACTATAGCTTTAAGTTTGTCTGTATTGTCAGTATATGTAAGAATATGCCAGAATTCGAATTTCTGTTCTTCGGTAAGCTGGTTAAATGTTCCTTCCCCTAATGCACTTGACAACCGTGCAGCCGTGGAATTTCCTTTCACTTCGACATCGTTGAATTCAGTGCTCTTGGACAAGCCAAGTTGCTTTCTGAGTACACCATGCAACTTTTTCTGCTGACTATGGGAAAACTCATTAACCATCAAATATGGAACAATTTTCTTTTGTTCATCGATGGTGAGAGATTGCCCAATGCGCTCACCATTGGCAATGCGGAGCAATGACAATTGCTGCCAAATACGAAATTCCTGAAACAACAAAGAGCTTCTCGAAGCACATCGTTTCTTTTGTTCATAACGGCAAAAACCGACTAATCCTTTTTGAGATTTGAGATTGCGTTGGTAGTAAATTGTTTCTTTGCCGATTTTAGATTTGAGATCGAGTTTTGTATCCCGGAGAATTGGGTAATATTCGGATTGTTTTTCCCAGAGTTTATTAAATTCTTCTTCGTACATTTCCCGTCCTACAAATCTACCTCGTATACGACGTAACGGTTCTTCAGTGTTATGCCAGTTTTCTTCCTTTTGAGTTTGACTAAAGAGAAAGGCAAAATATTCCCCTACGGTCGCACATTTATTCGAATCAATTTCATTCTGCAACTCCGCAATCGCATGTTTTACTCGGCCTTCTTCTTTCTTTGCTTCATCCGTTGCGAGAGTTTTACGATTACTTTTAAAGCCGCGGCGTTTATTCAACAACTGTAAGATTTTCCCAAATTGCGACAATGTTAATTTGTCTCGCAACCCTTTCGCACGCAACTCATAAAGCTCGCGGGCAGAATAAAATTCTGTCTCGTCTGGTAACATCTTATATTCGCGCAAAAGAGACTCAAGTTGTTTTCTTCTTAGCTTAAACCGGAACCTTCGCCGCCGCGCCCCGCGAGCCATTCTTCGCGCAATATTTTTTGATACTTCTGTCCCCGATTTTAGAAAATCATCTTCCTTTACACCGACCGGAAAAATTCTTACACCGGATTTAATAATCTGTTTCCCATCTTCTATTATACACCATCCGATTGAGTTTGTTCCGAGATCAAGACCAAGAGTTTTAGACATATTCTCTCCCTGAGAGATTATAGATTTGCTTTTTACAATTTAACGTTTTATCTTAAAGATGAAAGCTTACTACAATAAAGATTATTCTGTAGGCTTACGCCTTGCCCCGGTTCTTCCGGGGCGTTTTATTTTATTGGACTGAAGATACTGCTTTTCGATAAGTTAATCAACCCCTCCTTTCAAAGTAGTTTCTTCAAATTGCTTTTCACCCCTTTTTTTGGTTAATTCTTGAAACTTTTCCGTCTATTTATCTAAACCTGCGACACTTTCGACATGTCCACTCCGCTGATGAAGCAATATGGTCAGATGAAGGCAAAGTATCCCGACACGATACTGCTCTTCCGGCTGGGTGATTTTTATGAGACATTCGAAGACGACGCGAAGATCGCATCGAAAGTTCTCGGCATCACACTCACCAAGCGCGGCAGCGGCGCGGCGAACGATATTCCGCTTGCCGGATTTCCGCATCACTCGCTCGAAGCTTACATGCCGAAGCTGCTGCGTGCCGGTTACCGCGTTGCCGTCTGCGAACAATTGGAAGATCCGAAATTTGCAAAAGGAATTGTCAAGCGCGACGTTATCGAAGTCGTCACGCCGGGCGTGGCATTTTCCGACAAGGTGCTGGAACAGAAACAGAACAATTATCTCGCCGCCATAGCGCTCCCCCACTCGCTTGCCAACGGCGATGAAATCATCGGCCTTGCGTTCGTCGATGTCACGACGGCCGAATTTAACGTGAGCGAATTCCCGTTGCGACAGCTTCCGGAACAGATCGCCTCGCTTCACCCGTCCGAAATCGTCGTGCAAAAACGAGACCGCGAAGCAATCCAACAACTTCTGAACAACCGGTATGCGGGGTTGTATTCCAAACTCGACGATTGGATTTTCAATTTCGATTATGGCTACGAACTTCTTATCAATCAATTCAAAACTCAAACGCTAAAAGGATTCGGCATCGAATCGATGCGTCTCGGCATTATCGCCGCCGGCGCAGCGATGAATTATCTGCAGGAAACACAAAAAGCAAATCTTCTGCACCTCCGAAAAATCATGCCGTATAACACGAGCGAATACATTTTGCTCGATCAATCGACGAAACGTAATCTGGAAATCACGACATCGCTCGAAGGTCAACCGGAAGGAACTCTTTTCTGGGTCCTGGACCGGACGCAAACGCCGATGGGCGGCAGATTGCTGAAACGCTGGATCAATCTTCCGTTACGAAAACTTGAACCGATTTCCTCACGACTTGAAGCGGTCGAAGAATTTTTTAAACATTCCGACCTTCGCAAGAGTGTTGCACAAACACTGTCACACATCGGCGACATCGAACGGCTGATCGCAAAAATCTGCACCAATCGTGCGACCCCGCGGGAAGTTTCTGCGCTCAATGCGATGCTCATGCAGATCGAAAGGGTGAAATCCGGCATCGCCCAGGTTCGGTCATCAACGCTCGCAGCGCTTAAGAACGGATTGGAGTCGCTTCCGGATCTCGCACAGATTATTTCTTCAGCATTATCCGACGAGCCGCCGCTGTCGCTCGCCGACGGCAATGTATTCAGGAAAGGTTACAACAAAGAGCTTGACGAATTGCGTGATATTTCAATCAATGGTAAATCGTGGATCGCCAATCTCCAGAAAACCGAGAGAGAGAAAACCGGAATTTCATCGCTGAAAGTCGGGTTCAACAATGTCTTCGGGTATTATATCGAAATTACGAATACGCACAAAGACAAAATGCCCGACCGGTACATTCGACGGCAAACGATGACCAATGCCGAGCGGTTCATCACGCCGGAACTGAAGGAATACGAAGAAAAAATTCTTCATGCGGAAGAAAAAATTCTCTCGCTTGAAACGAAACTCTTCAACGAGTTGCGGATGGAAATCGCTTCTCATGCCGAATCGATCCAGCGGAACGCTCAACTTATTGCCATGCTCGATTGTTTCGTTTCGCTCGCGGATGTCGCTGTCGAATACGGATACACAAAACCGGAAATGAACAACGGTACGCAGATCAAGATTCAGGAAGGACGGCACCCGGTCATCGAACGCTTGCTTCCGCCCGGCGAACCGTACACGCCGAATAACCTCTCGCTCGACAACGACGAGAACCAGATCATGATCATCACCGGTCCGAACATGAGCGGCAAATCGAGCTACCTCCGGCAAGCCGGACTTATTACGTTGCTCGCACAGATCGGAAGTTTTGTTCCGGCGACGAAGGCAACGATCGGTATCGTCGATAGAATTTACACGCGTGTCGGCGCAAGCGACAACATTGCTTCCGGTGAAAGTACGTTTCTCGTGGAAATGCATGAAGCGGCAAACATCGTCAACACGGCAACCGACCGCAGTTTGATTTTGCTTGATGAAGTCGGACGCGGCACCAGCACATTTGACGGCATCAGCATTGCCTGGGCGCTGACGGAATATATCCACAACCGTCTCGGCGCAAAGACATTGTTTGCAACACATTACCACGAGTTGAACGAGCTTGCCGATTTGTTTCCGAGAATTAAAAATCTTAAAGTAGAAGTGCGTGAATACGGCGATAAGGTGATTTTCCTGCATAAAGTCACGCCCGGATTTGCCGACCATTCGTACGGCATACAGGTGGCACAAATGGCAGGCTTGCCGGAAGAAATCACCGACCGTGCAACATCGATATTGAAAAATCTGGAAGATTCCGAACTGAATGTCCATGGAGAGAATGGTTCGAAGAAACCAAAAGGAAGAATCGCCGCGCCGGAAATGCAGATGACGCTTTTCGAGATGAAAGATGATTCCTTACGGAATGAATTAAAGAAAGTCGATATCGAGAAGTTAACGCCGCTGGAAGCATTGCAGAAACTGGCAGAGATAAAGAAGAAAATTAAAGAATAATTCACCGAAAAAATTTTCCATCCGTTTTTAGTCTTGCACTGAAAACGGACAACCAACAAACAATCAAAACAAAAATTATGCAACGACGAACCTTTCTCAAAACCACAGCCGCGGGAGCGCTCGTGCCGCTGGTCGTTTCACCCGCTCTTGCACAAACATCCGCACCCAAAAATCCGAAAGTCGATGAAATCCGAAGCCGCATCAAACCGATCACACCGGAAGAGCGGTTGCAACGAATCGAAAAGGCGCAGAAGATCATGCAGGAACAAAACATCGACGCTTTATTTATGGAAGGCGGAACGAGTTTGAATTATTTTACCGGCATCCGGTGGGAACGGAGCGAACGTTTGTTCGCCATGATTTTGCCCCAAACCGGCTCACCGGTATTTATCGCACCGGAATTCGAACATATGCGGGCGGCAGAACAGGTCGGCTCATCGAAATTATTCACCTGGCAGGAAGACGAAGATCCGTATGCCGTCGTGAAAACGATTTTCACCCAACATAATTGTTTGTCGGGAGTCATCGGTATTGAAGAGACAACGAGGGATTTCGTTACCGGGGGAATCAAACGAAGATGCGGCGGAGCGGATCTCATCAGCGGTACGATCGTCACCGCCGGATGCCGCGGCGTCAAATCGGATCATGAAATCGAATTGATACAAATCGGCAACGACATAACGAAAGAAGTCTACCTGTCCGCCGTGCAACAATTAAAAGAAGGAATGACCGAACGTGAATACGGCGCAATCATCACCAAACTGTATGCCGAATTCGGCGTGAGCGGCGGCGCGCTCGTGCTGTTCGGAGAAGCGTCCGCGAGTCCGCACGGATTTCAAAAACAACAGACGTTAAAAGAGAATCAAATCGTTCTGATGGACGGCGGCTGTACGGTCGAAGGATACGAATCCGACGTTTCGCGGACAACCGTGTTCGGAAAAGCGTCGGATGAAATGCAAAAGGTTTTCGACATCGTTCTGAAAGCACAATCGAGAGCGGCTGCTGTTGCAAAACCGGGAATTGCCGCAGAAGAAATCGACCTGATCGCCCGCATAGAAATCAATACCGACGGCTTCGGTCCCGGTTTCAAATATTTCACGCACCGGCTGGGTCATGGCATCGGCATGGACGGGCACGAATGGTATTATCTTGTCCCCGGCAACAAGCGTCAGGTTGAAACGCATAACATCTTCAGCAATGAACCGGGCATTTACCAGCCGGGAAAATTCGGAATCCGGATTGAAGATGAAATGCTCATCACGGACGACGGTGCAAAACTTCTCTTGCCGAAACCGAAATCTCTCGAAATCATGTTTTGATCAATCATTTATGGAGAATGTGACATGACCGCAAAAGATATTCAGACTCTGTATGAATTCAATTATTGGGCGAAAGACCGGATACTCGGCGTGGTCGAAAAACTGACGCCGGAACAATTCACCAAAGATCTCAAATCGAGTCACGGCGGAATTCACGGAACACTCGCACATACACTCGGTGCGGAAGATATCTGGCTGAAACGCTGGACCGGCGTGCCGATTACCGGATTCCTCAAACCGGCAGACGTGCCAACATTTGCCGATCTTCAGAACAAATGGAAAACCGTTGCAACAGAAATTCTCAATTTTTGCGGCACACTGAAATCCGACAATGATATCCAAAAGATAATCGTCTACAAAGATCTTAAAGGAAATGAGTACCGCCAGCCGCTGTATCAGTTGATGCAGCATATTGTCAATCACTCATCGTATCATCGCGGGCAAGTTGTGACGATGCTGAGACAGTTAGGTGTTCAACCGATCGGAACGGATATGGTCGGATTCTTCCGCGAGAAAAATTGATGTTTGTCGTTTTTTTTCATATCTTTTTCAATAACCTTACCAATCATATTTGAGGGCTTCGATGGTTCTTCGTTAATACGTTTCAGATTTGATTCATACTATGGAGAACGTCGTTATGAAGACCCTAAAATGTTTTTACATATTTACTTCCCTTGCATTATGTATAACCTTTCGCTCACAAGCTCAAATTGCCCCTTTTCTTTTACTTACATCATCGTCGGAAGGAAATGGAATGGCAGGAATCAGCGGATCGGTCCAGACTGATAATGCCATGTCGACGCTCGCAAACCCCGGACAACTCGGTTTGCTGACACTCGATCATTATCTGGTTGCCGGCGCTTCCACAACCGAGTCGAATTGGGAACCGGATTATTACCCAATATCCGACCTCACATATTACACATACGCCGTTAATGCCGGGATAAATCTCAACCAATTTACCAAACTTCCTTTGGGTGTGAGCATTGGTTTTGGCTATTCAAAACAATCACTCAATTTTGAAGCAATTCTTCATGACGAACTAGGTCCCCCAATTTCAATCCCAACAAACGAAAGTTCCGAAAATCTCCACTTCGGCATTGGGTTCGAATATGTTGTAAAAATCGGGTTAGGATATACAGTCAAGTTTGTTGACACCGATTTACCCATCCATTCCAAATTTTCAACATACGATCTCGGAATGATTATGACAGTTCCGATGTTCGGAATTATTTCTAAATTGCAGGACCACCCGGTCATCTTCGGTAACAATATCGAACCGATGTTTGATATTACGTTCGGATATGCGAAAAAAAATCTCGGAGACTACGTAAACGCTTATTACAACGAAAGCATCGCTTTGCCCCGTACGTTATTGCTTGGAGTAAGCTGGAAAGCGGGCTTCATCATTCATACTTCATCCCAAAGCTGGGAAATACTATCATTCACGATTGCCCGTGAAGCGGAAGACCTTCTTGTGAAGCCATTGTTTGATAGCGCGGGAAACCAGATTAGTGACCCAAAATATATCGACGGAAACGGTGATATCGTGTTCTTCCGAAACGTTATCGCCGGTGAGTGGGGCGGGAAGATTACGCTGAGAAGAGGATGGCAGGCCAATATCGGGGAATTTTTCTACATGAGCGGCGGAAGCTCGGACGGACCTGACCTTCAATATTCAACGCTCGGATACGGTATTCGACTCTCCGGAATTCTGAAAACCATTCAATCATTACACTCTTCGATTGCAGAATCAGAGGTATTCAAGTTCTTGATTAATCACGTTGATATCCGTTTCGACCACAGCGTAGAAAATAATGTCGAAGAATATAATTACATTTCTACACGTAACGGTACTAACTATAGCGGATTGAATTTCGTTTTGAATTAGATTGTTTCATTTATCATAAGGATCGCATGCCTGCATATAAAACATTGCTTTACCAGATCACCGACGGCGTCTGCACCATCACGCTCAACAGACCCGACGTTTACAACGCGTTCAACGAGCAGATGAAAAAAGATCTGAACGATGCATTGAAAGAAGCCGAGAAAGATTCTTCGGCGCGCTGCCTTGTTATTCGCGGCTCAGGCGACAAAGCATTTTGCTCCGGGCAGGATTTGAAAGAACATGCCGGCTCAAAACGGTCGCTGAAAGAATCACTGGAGAAAAGTTACAATCCGATGATACGCAAAATCCGGACGATGGAAAAACCGGTTATCGGCATGATCAATGGCGTTGCGGCAGGCGCCGGATGCAGTCTGGCGCTGGCATGCGATATGCGCATCATGTCGAATACGGCAAAGCTTATCGAAGTCTTCATCCGCATCGCGCTTGTGCCGGATTCCGGTTCGCACTGGTTTCTCACGCGGCTGACAAGCATGGCACGTGCATTCGAGTACGCTACGACAGGCAGGGATATTTCCGCAGAAGAAGCTGAACGAGTGGGATTGGTGAATAAAGTCGTTCCGCCAGAAAAATTGGAAGAAGAAACGATGTCGCTCGCGAAGAAATTCGCTCAAGCTCCCACCAAATCGATCGGCTTAATTAAACGAACACTCAACAAATCGCTTTCTTCCGATCTCGACACGATTTTGGAATACGAGGCATACATCCAGCAAATTGCATCCGAAACGGAAGATCATCAGGAAGGATTAAAAGCATTTTTGGAAAAGCGGCAGGCAAATTTTAAGGGGAAGTAGCGGTTATTCATCTCCGGCTTCGCCGGAAGTAGCCTTATCGCCGAGTTGATTTAAATTCTTTAGAATATTACAGGCTTCACGCCGACCCATTTCACACGATTTTTCGGCATCCTTCTTCGCTGCATCCAAATCGCCTTTATGATACAATGCCTTAGCTCGTTCGAGGTACGCCCTCGCGTTGTTCGGTTCGATGGAAATTAACCGATCACAATAATCTATCATCGTTGCCCAATCTCCCGTTTGGGAAAGGAGCCAATCAAGGCAGTCATAATAACGAAAATTGTGCTGGTCGTACGCAATTGCTTTTTTAAGATCGGCAACAGCAAAACTCCATTGTTCAAGTGCCGCGTATGTTCTGCCACGGTAATAAAATGTTTCGGCGTGTTCCGGATAGTATGCAAGTGCGCCGTTAAAAACGGCGATCGCTTCTTCATAACGATTTTGCTGGTACAACGACCACGCCTGCACGACCATCGATTGCGCGACATATTCTTTCAAACTGACAATTTTTGTCCGGTATGACGGATCGAGCGATATGACCGAATCCAGCAAGATGGTAGATTGAGTAATTTCTCCACGATGGACGAGGCCCCATGCTTTCGAGTATAGAAACTCCGGATCCTGCGGAGAAAGTGAAACCGCCTTCTCGATATTGTTCAATGCTTCATCATACCGGTCAAGATCCAACAGGGTCGTTCCCATTTCATTATAGAAGATCGGACTCTCTCCGTATCCCAGCGCTGTCGAGTAGAGCTGAAGTGCAAGGGTCCAGTTCGAATCAAGTTCCACTATTCTTCCCTGATCCCACGGAACAAAGCCATGTAAGACATGCAGCTTCGGATTATACTGGGAAAATTTTTCCGATTCTTGGGCAAATGCTTCCATCGCACCGTACGATCCCCCCCATCGGGGAAGCAGGCCCATCATAAACCGTTCACGCAAACGGTAAACGTACGGACAGAGTTTCAAACCTGCTGTGATGAGCATGTCGGATGCCCGGTCTTCGCCTTCCGCACGCGAAATATCCATCAGCACTTCATACGCAACCATGAGCCGCGGTTCAATGGTAAGCGCTTTAAAAAAATCTTCCTTTGCATTGGCAAAATACCCGGACATTTTCTGAAAATTTTCTTCCGGCGTATCTTTCGCCCATCTGTACCCGCGGCTTTGCCATCCCATAGTCTCACCGTATTCCCCACGGGCAAGATATGGCTGGTAATGATCCGGGTCGGACTTTACCCAGTCATTGAAACACGGCATGAGCATGGAATCGGGAATGGCAAATGCATGATATGCCAGTGACACTGCGTCTTCAAAATGAAAATCCTTTTCAAACAAATTTTGGTATGATTGCAGAAGACTGTCAAGTTCGTGATATTTTCCATTTTTCAGCAAAGAACGGATACGGAGAATATCCACGGTAAGGATCGGATATCCGAACGAATCAACGCGGGTCCCAACCGGCACCAATTTTTTATCGAACGATTTGCTGTGATCGTGCCCGTGGATTTCTTCCTGTTCCGAAATTTTCAGGATTTTGTCGTACTGGACCATCACGGATTGGTCATGAACGACTGCCTGTGTCACCCGGGCAAAGGCAATAACAATCACCGCTGCGAAACAAATGATCAGGGTACTGCATCCCGTGATGATATATTTCAACGTGGACGAAAGTCTCGTGCGAAATAACAGGGAAGAAAGATAGGATAATGGAATTCCAAAAAGAGCGCAAAACCCGATAACAATGTAAATATTCGTTCCGAAGACATTCTTCCACAAACCACAACCAAGCACAAGGAAAAAAAGTCCTGTCAACCAGAAATATTCGTACCACCGAAACGGCACAACAACAGGAACAGGCAACATTCCCACAAGCACAACAGGCACGGGATCGAGAAACCGTCGCTTCAGTCTCAACGGAACAACATGCCCCGAACGGGTTTTCAAAATATACGTACCGTTGGTCGGAAAAATACTCTCACCATCGAGAAAAATTCGAACCCTCCCGAAGAAGTTTACCCGAAGCGTTATATTTCTGTCTTCGAAACCGTCGATAAATAATTGATAATCCAAAACCCTTTTTCCTTTTACGCGTTACGATTTAAATGGGACATGCCGCTGAATCGCATCAAAAATTATTTTCCCATTATCCGGTAAGAACAATTCATGCAATTAATACAAAATTCTTTCAAAATTAGTTGTGATGGAGGCGATAATTCTCAAAAATTACCAGAAATCAGAGGAATTTTGATGAGAATGGGAAATATTGGAGGGAATTGATTGATGATAAAAATTATGCGTCGCTTTGAATGGCTCCTTTTTCCTTGCGTCTTCGTTCGATCAAACCTCCCAGAGCGATTCCGGCAGCCAAACTTCCGGCAATAATCGTTAGTACAAGAACGAGCCGGGCAAGTTCACCGACCATACTATAACCGGTTACCACGACAACAAACGTCGAAAGGATAATCGAAATAAGCTCCATCTTGAATGACCGTTTTCTTTTCATCGTTACGCCTGACGAATTTTCATTCCGACATTATATCCACGTTCGCCGAACGGCTGAAGTTTCTCGATCCAGATTTGTTCGAGAAGCGTCAGTTCATCAGTAAGATTAAAATTCGGGTCATCTTTGACTTTCACTACTTCCAGAATTTCGAAGACAAACTTACCGGCGCCGAATGTATCCCAATCCTTTTGTAACTCTTCGTTGCGGTGCTTCCCGATCGTCAGCATGAACTTGTGACTGTTCAACGGTCCGTCGAGATTCAAACTGCTGCCGAGCAGAATCTTGCCGTTTGCCGTATTCTTCACCTGAAAAATTCCGGAAGAGACTTTCCGGTCTTTATATTCTCTCTTGATTTCCTGTTTTGTTTTCATGGCTATCTGAAAAGAATGTTCTCCGGAGAAACGCTCCGGCATACGCGCCGGCAAACGCCACAACGATTGCAAGAACCGATCCGTAATTATTGAACTGAATGATATTGGCGAGCGGTATCCAAATGCCGAGTGCAATTGCGAGAAGCCAGACACGACGTGGTATTATTGATCCCAGAACGGCAGAAGATAGGAAAACCATCGCCACGGTAATTCCCGTATCATCCCAATGAGGGCGCGTATCGACCCACGCGATAAAAAGTCCGATCACAACAGCAACAATCAAAATTATCCACAATTTCAATCGCTCACTCATCATGCCGTCGCCGGCGCCAACTCCTGCAACTCCCGCCGGATTTCTTCCAGATCGTCGTAAATATTTTCTTTCAGCATTTCCAGTTTGGTTTCAAAATCGGCGAAGAGTGTTTTGTAATATTCAATCCCTTCGTCCAGGTTCTTTTGAAATGAGTCGAAATAGTTCAATTGTTTTTCCGTAAACGGCTTTGGGGCTTCGGAGATTTTCGTCTTCAAATAATCGACATACAATCGAAGTTCCTTCACGAACATATTGGGACGGCTGGATTCATTCACCAACTTGATTCTGCCGTAAATATGATCGATCATTTCCTTCAGCGAGACCACTTTATCGAAGTATGCGATATTCGGTCCGGGGCAGATGGAAACTCCCGACCCGTCGCCGTTCGTCGGGATGTTGTTGACGATCAATGCCGCATTCGTCAGGCCAACGCAGAGACAAACCTTCTCGGTGATTGCATCGAACGATTTCTTTTTGTCTTCCGTCGAAAGATTCAACCCGTCAAGTTCCTGTATCTTGAGGTTCTGATATTGCCGCGAGGAAAGGCAGATCGCTTGCTCGGTATATTCGGTATTAAATGAAACGAATTTTTTCGGGCATGCGCTTCCCGGCCTGCCTTTTTCGATGAATCCCTGCTTTTCAATATCTTTCGTATTGCCGCGCAGACTGTTGAACGGCACGCCAAGCGGCGAGATATTGCTGAGGTACAAATCTTCTTCTTTTGCCGCAGCAAGCAGACCGAGCGTATGATTGTCCACGTTGGTTACTTCGGGAACGAGCAAAAACGGAGAGCCCCAGCCGACGGAATCAAGTTCATAATGATTCAATAAAAATTCATGCTCTTCCGCCGTACCGACTCCGCCCTGCGCGGTAATTTTAATCGGAAGCGGAAGCAATGGAACGTGCCGGTTTTTATTTTTCAAAGCGCCCACACACATCTCATGCGTTGTTTGAATGAGCATAGCGCGGTTCGTCTTGAATTCTTCAAGAATCGGGCCCATCAAATAGCCATCGGTCGCGAAAGCGTGCCCGCCGCAGTTCAGCCCGGATTCGATCCGGTATTCGGAAACCCACAATCCTTTTTTGGCAAGGAATTTTCCCTGGATAATTGCCGACCGGTAATCGCTGACCTTTAAAATAATTTTCTTTTTGATGTAATCGTTCTCATCGGGATAAAAATCGTCGAACTTTTCGATATAACCGTACAATCGCGGATTCATGCCCGCAGAAAAAACAATGGAAGAACAGAGCGTGCTGTTGGCATACCCGCGCAACGCAGCATGGGCATCGTTAAATTCGTTCGCAAGTTTTACATTGTCCCGGTAATTTTCTTTATCCAGTTTCGTCATGATGTTGACGTCGATGCTTCCGGGATGAAGATGCTCGTCGATCCAATGGGCAACATCCTCTTTCACGGTATTATGTTCCATGAAGTCGTGGAATTTTTGTTTGATCTCCGAAAAATCGGGAAGCATGTCGATGTACTTGTGAAGCTCTTCACCTTTGGTATCGAGGGATTTTTTGAGCGACGCAAATTTTTCGCTCACCATCTTGTCCATAAGATTGAGATACTCGGTAATACGCCGTGCGCGGTGGTCTTCTTCTTTTTCGGAGATCGGTGTGAAAGGGAGGTTCAGCTTCTCGCTGTAAAATTTTCTCATTCGTTCGATGAGAATGTCGTCAACAAGCGAAATGACGGACGAGATGCCGTAATGCGCCACTTTTGCCGGTGTATCGATGGTATATCCAATGCCCATCACCGGAATGTGGAATGAATGCAGCTTTGCCTGTTTCTTCAATAATTTACCTGTTATAAGTGGATATATCAAAATACACTAATTTTGGGAGAATAGAAAGCGGCAGGTGATTTATTTTCTAAGTGCAACCTTGCGAAGGTTGGGAACCTTCGCAAGGGTCAGGCGTAATGCGATACGTTAATTTTGGGAGAATGGCTGAGTGTTTGAAAGACGACGCAGTATCGTTCGGTAAGTCGCATCAGCGTGGCAAGCTGTTCTTCCGATGCATTTGTTTTCAGATCGAACATGAGCCGGATGTTTTGAAAACCGACAGGCGCTTCTTTGGAAACTCCGAGTGTTCCGCGGAAATCGAGATCGCCTTCGGTGCGGACGGTTCCCTCCTCAATTGTAATGCCGATTGCGGTTGCAACTGCGCTTAATGTTACTCCTGCACACGCCGCAAGTGCTTCCAGCAGCATATCGCCGGAGCAGACCATCATACCGTTCCCACCCGTTGCCGGATGGAGTCCTGCCTCGACGAGCGCCTTGCCCGTTTCGATTTTGCAGGAAACTCCTTCACCGATTTTTCCCTGAGCTTTCAGCGTGATAAGCGCCGCTTCAGGTTTTTCCTGATAGCGTTTCTTTAACGGCGCTTGCAAAGAACGAAGTTGGTCTGTGTTCATTGAGTTTCTATCGTTATTGAATATTGTTTTAACATGTTCATACAGGTTTGAGTAGCAGAAGTTAGGGACGATTTTACTAATGGCAAGAGGCATGGTTAGACTCATGATCGCCGAATACCTGAAACTTTGTTGTAATAGGGTAATCGACCGTTATTTTTCTCTTTGAATTTACCAATCCAATAACTTTCCCATTCGCGCTGTACATCTTCATCTTCAATTATCGAATATTCAATAATATCGAAGTTCCATTCGGTACGCTCTGATTCATTTAATCGGTCTTTAATGTTTCCCATTCCGATATACACGATATTTTTATCTTTGTCTATGTATCGGTATATTCCTTTTGCTTCTGAGTCCAACAGGGATTTGTCGATTCGCTTCAAGTTAAATTCAAAAGCTGGCATGAGTTGAATAACCCAGAAGTTATTCCTTTCTTTGATCGCAACAAATTTCTTTTCCTCATTACGGCTTGACTCGGCAATTTTCTTTACCCACAGGTTTCTTTGGACTAAATCACCACAACTACTACGATAAATTCTTCCCTTTTGAACTTGAATTGGGTACGCATCGGATGCATTTTTAGATGAAAATTCAAAGGCAATTTTTCTCTGCTCTTCGTCAGTATGGTAAAGAACGAATTTATTCTTCGTGAATTCGGCTAGCCTTGCAAAGATGATATTATAAAGAACCCTGTCAGCGCCTATTGTGATTGTAGGCTCCTCTGTCGATACTTTTAAGCGTTTAAATTTAACCCATGTCATATTAGTATATCCTCAAAATGTTAAATAGAAATTTCATTAGTTACATCGCAGTTTTGTGATCAACAATCACGTTTGCTTCCCCATCGATAAATTACTCTTGCGAAAGCACGCCATGCCATCACGAAAAAGATCAGTACAAGAATACCTAAAACGATATTGAATACAATGGAAAAATAAGACTCAAAAATCACGAAACTAAAAAAAGCAGACAATACTATAAAAAACAAGCCAGTAAACAATAGAGACCAAGAGGAAGGAGAAAATGGAGCTCCAGGAGTAGAAGATTTAAGTTCTGAAATTCGTCGCCCAATTTCCATTTTAATTGCGACTCGATCAATTGCATTCATTTCGGATAACTTTTTCTCAATGGCAATACGTAGTTCATCGGGATCAGTAATGTGAGATAGCCCAAAAGAAGTTTTTAATATTTTAATTTCATCTTCATTCATAGTTTAGCAAACTAAACAGTAATCATTCAGAACGAATACTGGTTCCTCTTGTTTTTATTTTCCGACCCAAAAATATACCTCTTTTTCCGTCGAACCTCAACTTGGGCTGGAATCAAAAAAACTACGTCAGTCTGAGCGTAGTCGAAGACTGTTCCAGGCAATTCAGGCATTTCTCGTTTGCCTAGGACACCCTTCTGCCAAAGGCATCCCTTCGGGAGACTTCGCTCAGGGTGACGAGGTTTTCTCATTGCAAATGTGCCCGATTTTTATTATGTTCATTATCATAATCCGTATAATTTCAACAAGATTTTATCTATTGGAGACGTTCTTATGCCGAACAATCCCTCAAAGCTTTCGAACAGCCAGCGCGAAGAAATCATGAAGAAAAAACTCGCCAAAGGCGAGTCGATTGAAACCGTCGACGACATGAGCGACGAGTATTACGATCACCTCACCAACCTCATGCTCCAGCAGGCGGATTCCGAGCTTGCCGGCGGCTTCGGCTACGTCCCGTGGATCATGAAAGCGCCGACCACCGAGGAGATGCTCATCGTCTCGAACATCGTACGCGACGAAGTTCGCCACGGCAGGGCAATGTACCGCCTGCTCGAAGACACACACTTCGGCGTCGACGATTGGGTGGAGAAAATGGATTTCGGTTTCCGCGTGGAAGACACTCTCGATTTAGGAAGCAAGCGCGCTGCAAACGACAAGCGCGTCAATATCTTTTATTACCCGATCGATTCCTGGCCCGATTTCGTCATGTTCAATTTTCTGATGGACCGCGGCGCCGGGCATCAGTTGGAAGACGTGAAGGTGAGCAGTTTCGGTCCGTGGCGCAGGGAGATTGATCGTATCTTCAAAGAAGAACTGACACACATCGCCCACGGCGACTACTGGGTGAAGCGTCTCGCACTCGATCCGAAAACGAAACCGGAAATTCAAGCAGCACTCGAACGGTGGTGGCCGCGTGTGATGTCGATCTTCGGCAGACCCGGCTCGAAGAAAAATAAACGCTACTGCGAGCTCGGCATCAAGAAGCGCGACAACAACGACGTGCGCAACACGTTCGAAAAAGAAGTCCGTGAGAAAGCCGAAACGTGGGGCTTGACCGTTCCGAAATGGATTCCGGACTGGCAAAAAGTTCCGGAAGATTCGGTCATTCCCGGTTAATATTTTTTTTGATATGAACAACATCGGCATTGTCGGCGCGGGCACGATGGGTGCGGGCATCGCACACGTTGCGACTCTCGCCGGATGCAATGTCGTCCTTCACGACGTTTCCGAAGTTCTTCTAAACGACGCGATCAAGCGCATTGATTCCGATTTGCAAAAAGGAATCGAGAAGCAAAAACTCACACCACAGCAAAAATCAAACACTTTAAATAGAATTCAGACGACAACTTCGTTCGAAAATTTTTCGAAATGTGAATTCGTCGTCGAAGCGGCAATCGAAAAAGTCGATGTGAAGCACCAGATTTTCCGGCATCTCGAATCGGTCTGTTCCGAACAAACAATTCTCGCATCGAACACTTCTTCCCTTTCGATAACCGTCATCGCTGCCAATGCAAAACACCCGGAGCGAATCGCGGGAATGCACTTCTTCAATCCACCGCATTTGATGAAATTGGTGGAAGTCATACGCGGCAATCACACATCCGAAAATACCATCGAACAAACCGTACAATTTGCGAAACAACTCGGCAAAACTCCGGTGATTGCAAAAGACACGCCCGGGTTTATCGTCAACAGAATCGCACGACCATTTTACGGCGAAGCGTTGCGGATTTTAGGCGAAGGAATCACGACCGTCGAAGAGATCGACCGGATCGTCACGAACGAAGGCGGTTTCAAAATGGGACCTTTCGTATTGATGGATCTGATCGGCATCGATGTGAATTTCGCCGTCACGCAATCGATGTACGAACAAACATTCGGCGAGCCGCGCTACAAGCCGCACATCATCCAGCAAACGATGGTCAACGCCGGCAAGCTCGGTAAGAAAACCAAACAGGGATTTTACAAATACGACAAATGACAGCAGCAAGAATTTTTTGCCTTGTTATTCCGGTTTTATTGTTTGCTGGTTTTATGATTGCCGGCGAAACCAATGATCCGAGAATGAACGATTACGACGTTCAGCATTACGATCTCTCTGTTGCGTTCGATATTTCCCACAAAACAATGAGCGGCGCCGTTGTCGTCGAAGCGAAAACGATTCATCCTCTTTATGAATGTGTGTTGTGCGCAACGCAAGAAATGGTTACGGTCGATTCGGTATTCACAGTATTCGTCGAAAAGCATCGGCTTTCGTTCACTCAGGATTCCGGAAAAGTTATCATAACCGTATCGAAACAAAATCGACCGTTACAACCCGAAGTTCATTTCCGCATAAAAATATTTTATCACGCAATTTCTACTTACCGCGGCGAATATGACGGGGGCGGAATTTACTTCACGAAGTCGGGACGATTTGCATCAAGCGGCGAACCGCAGTTTGCCCGCCGGTGGTGGCCATGCAAAGATGTACCGTCGGATAAAGCGACAATCTCAACACATTTCACTGTTCCCGACAGCTTCACTGCCGTCTCAAACGGCATACTGAAATCTGTTGAACGGCATAACGGGTTGGCAACATTCAACTGGACGACGGAATATCCGACGTCGACGTATCTTGTCACCGTCGCCGCAGCAAAATTTGTTGAGCTGAACGATACCTACCATGCCATGAACGGCGATACGATGCGGTTGTCGTATTATGTTTTTCCGGAAGATATTGAAAAAGCAAAAATCGATTACAAGAACGCACCGAAATTTTTAGAGTTCCTCAGTAAAAAATTTTGTGAGTACCCGTTTCTGAAAGAAAAATTCGGATATGCGGAAGCCGAGGGGGACCTCACGATGGAAAACCAAACATTGTGCACAATTCAAAATAACATGCTGACCGGCGACGGAAAAAGTGAGATCACGATTTTTCATGAAACCGCGCATCACTGGTTCGGCGATATGATAACAACTGCCGACTGGCACAACACGTGGCTGAACGAAGGATTCGCAACGTACGCAGAAGCATTATATCTCGAATTCAAAGAAGGAACTCAAGGTTATCAGAGACACATCAACGCGATGATGTCGTTGCCGGTTGGATCGTATGCGAAAGCCGTCGTCGGAAGAAGCGATACGGCATTCTGGGATTCATTCGGATCGTCGGTCTATTTCAAAGGTGCGTTGACGTTGCATATGTTACGAAAAATGTTGGACGACAGTATTTTCTTTACAGCGATGAAACGATATGTGAATAATCCGAAACTGCGGTATGCAAACGCAACGACAGACGATTTTATTCATGAATGTGAATCGGCATCGGGACAAAATCTCGGCTGGTTTTTTCAACAGTGGATTTACGCTTCATCCGATTCCATCGACCGGCCGATCCTGCATTATTCATGGAATGCCAAACCCGACGGTTCCCACTTCAATGTCGGTGTGACAATCAAACAAGAAAACGCACCGACGATGATTTATCGACTCCCATTGCCGGTTGTCGTACATTCCGATACTTCCTCACAGTCGTTTCCTGTCGTCGATTCATTGGCAGAACAGACATTCAATATTATTGTCGACTCAAAACCGGATTCGGTTCTCATCGATCCGGAGAAAACGATTTTCGGAATTGTGAAGCACGATCAATGAAGAAGCGGCAAAAAATATTTCTCTGCGGTGAACCAAAGCTTGTGATAGAATTCGGAGAAGTTTGTCACGCAGCGGATATCGATGTTCTCTGCAAACTCAATACACCATTCTCGGTTCCGAAATTTTTCAAAAAGACCCCAACCGTTCCGCGAACCGTTTTGCTGGCTGTCGAGTTGACGAATATCGACTTGGAAATCAAAAAGAAAAATCTTCGGTCACTCGACAAAGCGTTACCGCAATCGACGATCATTCTTACATCATCGGTCACGATATCGGCAACTGAGCAGGCATCGTGGATCAAACATCCTTCGCGGCTGATCGGCATCAGCGCGTTCCCAACACTGATGAAAGAACATCTTCTTGAGGTTGCGGCGACACCATTCATTGGAAAAAAGCAGATCGGCACTGCACAGGAATTTTTAATGACGATCGGAAAAGAAATGTCGGTCGTGCAGGACCGCATCGGCATGGTGATGCCCCGCATTCTTTGTCAATTGATCAACGAAGCTTTTTTTGCTCTGACGGAAAACATCGCATCGCCGCTCGATATCGATACGGCAATGAAGCTCGGGACCGGATATCCGAACGGACCGATAGAGTGGGCAAACCGCATCGGGTTACCGTCGGTTATTGCAGTACTGGAACAACTTCACCGGGATCTCGGCGAAGACCGGTACAGAATTGCGCCGTTATTGAAACAATTGTCGCTTTCACAATCTGCATTATCCACTTGAATTTGTAAGAACATTTCTCTATATTTTTATATCAAATCATTATTTCCGGAGTTCATGTATGGCAACACGATTCAGCATTATCCTCACTGCGCTCACCCTGTGTGCAGTCGCCGCTTTCGCTCAACCCAAAATCAAAGTATTGCCCGAATCGATATTCGATATCGGCGATTATTACCAGGGACAAAAAGCGGAACACAACCTCACGATAAAAAATGTGGGAAAAGATACGCTTCGCATTGCCGACGTCAAGGCACAATGCGGATGCACGGCGACCATGATGGCGGAAAAAATTCTTGCGCCGAATCAGGAAGGAAAGCTTTCGATCACATTCGATACGCATTCCTATACCGGCAAGGTGACGAAACAGGTATACATCACATCGAACGATACGTCAGCTCCGAAAACGACGATCCAATTCACGGCGAATGTCATTCAAGTGCTGAGTTTCAATCCGCAATTTCTGTCGTTTGATAATTGTAGGGTCGATACGACATATACAAAGGTCGTTACGATCTCAAACCCTTCACAAAAACAAACGATCAAAATTTTATCCGTCGACCCGCAATCGGATCAGCTCAAAGTCACGCTGATGAAAAATGTTCTGATGCCGGGCGAACAGACACAACTTCAGGCAGTCTATCATCCGATAAAATCCGGAACGACCAACGGCGCTATCGAAGTTGCGACCGACCATCCGTTGATGCCGAAATTCGAGATCAAATATTATTCGTGGGTCAACCGGAAGTAATATCTATTCGCATAGTATGAAGAAATTTTTCTTGATGGCAGGGTTGATCCCCTGCCTTCTTTATTCACAGCCCTCGCTGCTCGTCCGCGGCGGAACCGAATTCTCATTCGGCGATATTCCTTCCTACGGAATAGTGCAACGTCTCGCCACGCTCGTCAATGCCGGCAACGACACGCTGGTCATCGACCACATCTGGGCATTGTGCGAATGCACCGGAACGTTATTGAACAGCGATCATATCGCTCCCAATGACAGCAGCGTTCTCGCTATCACATTCAACCCGACCGCATTTTCGGGAAAAGTCGTCAAGACCGTTCAGCTCAACACAAACGATCCTACGAATAAGACCGTCACGATAAAATTTTCTGCAAACGTCGTGAAAGCTCTCGAAATCGATCCCGATTATGTTTTCGTCAAAACCATTACCGACTCAACGACGTCTGCACCGATCACTCTCAACAATACCGGCGATAAGGATATAAAGATTCTTTCCGTGAAATCGACAAACCCGCTTGTTTCCGTCAAACTTTCTGACGATAAGATTTCGCCCGGAAAAGATGCAATCATCGTCACAACCGTCACACCGAAAACCGGCGGTATGATTACCGGCAATATCGAATTCACAACCGATCATCCGCTGCAACTGCTGATGAGCATCCGTTACCGTGCGTGGGCGAAAGAAGCCCCGCATCCAACCCATCAAAATTAAATCGGATTATGGCAAGAACTGAAGCAGTTATTGTCGATGCAGTACGCACACCGGTCGGAAAATACGGGGGTGCGCTACGCGATGTCCGGCCAGACGATCTTGGTGCAATCGTCATCAAGGCGCTCATTGAACGGACAAAAATCGATCCGGCAAGTATTCAGGATGTTTTATGGGGATGTGCGAATCAGGCAGGCGAAGATAACCGAAATGTCGGAAGAATGAGCGCTCTTTTAGCAGGACTTCCGAATTCCGTTCCGGGCGTGACAATCAACCGTTTGTGCGGCTCAAGTCTCGAAAGCATCAACCAGGCGGCGCGGGCAATCTGGTCGGACGACCTGGAAATTGCCATTGCCGGCGGCGTGGAAAGCATGAGCCGCGCACCGTATTCCGTTGCAAAAAATCAGTCCGGTTCATTCGGAAACATCACAGCGTACGACACGGCGCTCGGCTGGCGCTATCCGAATCCAAAGATGGAAAAAATGTTTCCGCTGGAATCGATGGGAGAAACAGCGGAGAATGTTGCGGAAAAATATAAGATCGGGCGTGAGGAACAGGACCGGTTTGCATTGGAAAGTCATCACAAAGCCGTGCAGGCAGAGAAGAAATTCGCCGATGAAATCATTCCTGTCGAGATTTCTCAGAAAAAAGGATTGCCGGTAATCGTTTCACACGATGAAGGACCGCGTGCCGATACATCGCTTGAGCAATTGGCAAAACTTCAACCGGCATTTCGGAAAAACGGAACGGTCACGGCGGGAAATTCTTCTACACTCAACGACGGTGCAGCGGCAACATTGATGATGAGCATCAACAAAGCAAAACAACTTGGACTGAAACCGATGGCTCGAATTGTTGCAACCGGCGTTGCCGGCGTCGACCCGCGTTTCATGGGAATCGGCCCCGTGCCTGCGGTTCAACATGCTTTGCGGAAATCGGGATTGGCGATCAAGGATATCGATCTTGTGGAATTAAACGAAGCGTTTGCGGCACAATCGCTCGCGGTCATCAGGGATTTGAAAATCGATATGAGTAAACTCAATCCAAACGGCGGGGCAATTGCGCTCGGGCATCCGCTCGGATGCAGCGGTGCAAGAATTATGACGACACTTCTTCATGAAATGCGCCGGAGGAAATCCCGCTACGGACTCGCCACGATGTGCATCGGCGTCGGTCAGGGCATCGCAACGATTGTCGAAAGATTGTAATAACTCTCCACTAACCGGCTTCTCCGCCATCGTCTTGCCAACGTCCTTCATCATCCGTTTTTGGCGGAGGATTAAATGCCTGGGCAACGAATTCCTGTACATGATTTATCGGCTCTTCAACACCGCGAAGCAGCTTCAACAAATCATCGGAACCATCTTCTACCGGCCGGAGTCCCCTCACCCAATTGTCTATGTCCTGGTTCAGTTCATTTTGGGGCGAACTTCCCCTGTGGTGCTTCTGCGGATGTTCAGGTTTTATCATGTTGACTCCTTTCCATTGTAAAGATAATGTACGGGTTCCCCAATATGCTGCAGCTTCATCTTACAGGCAAATGCAATTGCCTGGTGCTCATCATTGAACCAATTCGATGAGATCCTTTTTTTGAACCAGAATGATTTCTTCCAGCGCTGCACAATCCAAGTGCTTGCATCGGAGTCGCGGTGCGTGAGATCAATGAAACAATCCCGGGCGTTCGATATGACAGTCACATTCGTCATGATTTTTTATACACAGTATTTCTCCCGATTTTCAAGGATACAGAGAAATATCTCCTTTCTTTTAACGGCATAGAGATCTTGCCACTGCTGCCATGCGATTTCACTGATACAGTCTTTTGAACGATCTATTGTGTCTCCGAAATAAAGATGATGTTGCATAAATCCGATGATTGATGGTGGAGAAGATGGCGAGTTACCGTACCGCAGACTAATAGAAAAGCAGCGTAGAGAAAAGAATCGAGGTAGACTAACAACGAATGCTGTTTTACGGGACGACCCCTGTGAGTCTAACGACCCTCGCCTTCAAACGATGGCGAGTTCAGCGGGCCAAATGTCAATGCGTGTAATGTAATACTTTCACCACCAATAGCAAGATGTTTATTTTTATTTAATATCAGCAACTCACGTCAATGTGCGACTCACCTTCAAAGAAGCAACTTGGCTGTAGGTGAGTCGCACGTTTATCCTTGAATTGAGTGAAAAAAAGTCGTATACTCAATGAAATCAAAGGGGGATTTCTTACACATTTTCGCGACAATGTAAAGACAAAACATCTTCATAATCGAAATATCAAAGACTAATCATGACCGCAAAAAATATCGGGCAAAAAATTCTGCTGTTCCCGTTGACGAAAATAATCGTCGGACTTGTGGTGATCGGTGGAATCATCGAAATCGTGCAAACGCAGTTATCGACATGGCTAAATCTTTCGACCATCGACGCCGATTTCAAAAGTCTCATCATAGGCATTATCGTCGCTGTTCTGGCGATAAGTTCCTATTCATTGTTGTATAAATTTTATGAACGACGCAAAATCACAGAATTTTCAACAGATGGCATTGTTAAAAGTTTAATAACAGGCGTTGTGCTCGGAGCGGTTTTACAATCGCTGACAATTTTAGTGATATACATAAATCACGGCTACTCCATCGTTTCGATCAACCCGATCCTTTTTTTGATTCCGCCGCTGACGATGGCGTTCACGTCGGGAGTCGTTGAGGAAACGTTAACAAGAGGGATCATATTCAGAATCACGGAAGAAAAATTAGGAAGCTATATTGCGCTGATTATTTCGGCATTGCTCTTCGGAGCGGCACATCTTGCAAATCCTCACAGCTCGATCACAGCAGCGATCGGACTTGCAATTCAAGCCGGGCTTTTACTCGGCTCGGCATATATTTATGCGAGAAATTTATGGTTTCCGATTGCCATTCATTTTGCATGGAATTTCACGCAGTCGGCAATTTTCGGAGCGAGCGTTTCCGGGAATACGATTTCAAAGACGCTCATCACATCGAAGATTGAAGGAGCCGATTGGATCACGGGCGGACAATTTGGGCCGGAAGGATCGATTCAAGCAACGATTTTTTGTCTCTGCGCCACGATTGTTTTATTATTTCTGAGCCACAGAGAAAATAAAATTATAAAACCTTATTGGAAAAGTAAACCGCAACAAGTGTCTTGATTTCTCTTTGAAAGATGTTGGATGAACAGCTACTCAATCCTGGTCTTGCTGAAACGATCCTATTCAGCATCTAGTCAGAGCTTGCTTTGTTCAGATTCCGAACAAAGGCGTTTCGGAAAGACGGGTGTAATAAGATTGACTCCGATAAAAACTTTCCGTACTTTCAAAGAAGTCTCGGGAGGTTACTTGTACGCTATTTTCCCGAGAATACAACAGGCGTAATTCTACAAGGATATGTACAGAACTGCGCAATGCGTAGACAATTTGTTAGGCAGCATTTGCACGGCAAAGGTTCACAGGAGGTTCCATATGCCAACTCTTCAAGGTCACCTCAAGCCCCTACTTGTCCGACTCCTTGTCATTACCACCTCCGGCTTGTTAGTCGGATATCTGTTTCGTGGATCCAGCATCTTCGATCCATCTACAGTTGCTTTTCAGTTCACTTTCAACAGCATCACGGCAGCGCTCTTCTACAGTACGATGAAAAGTTCTTCTACTCGAAATGCCATCGTCGTGGCCTTGGTTTGGTATCTTTTGAATACGCTGACCTATCCTAAGAATGTGCATATGATTGTGATGTACCTTGTTTATGTCGCGGCCATCTTAGTTGCAGTCATGATCTACATTCGAATCATACAACGCACAATGTTCCAGGGAATAGTGCAGCGTATCGTCGCCTTCTCACTACTGACAGGGCTGTTGAACGGCATTGTTGTCATCGTTCTTGAGATCATCTGGACGGTCTTTGCTGGAGTTCACTTTCAAAGAACTTCTGCAATTGTAGTCGAGAACTTTCAACTGGGTGCTCTCATCGGGCTTGGCGTCGGCGTGGGCATCCAGCTCGCGGAGAAAATGCTATCTCATGAATCGTTTCGTCGGTTCATCGAAGCGAAGTAATGAGTGCAAACCCCGCGTAACAAACGGCAACAAGGCGCTCGCACGCCGGATAAGCAGGGAAGATGCTCGGTTTGGCTAAATGTAAAGTGCCCGCTCCATTGCTCGCCGCCAGAGCAATTGAAGATCAGTTCGATACTGGCGGCTCGCAACGGCGTGTTGCCTAAACGTTATAAGTAATTTAACGCTCTAAAAATCCTAAAAAATCACTGAATTATAATCATATGAAATCGCCACCTCCTTTCCTCGGTCTCCGCACGGTCATTTACCATGTCAACGATCTCAACGCTACGAAGAAATGGTACACATCGGTTCTCGGTGCGTCGCTTTACTTCGATGAACTGTTATAACCATGCAAACTAAATTATGCCCGAAGATCATTTTAGAAGGAACACGACTTACATTCAA